>JAESGW010000103.1_pt1 | contig 212125 bp, 217 predicted proteins | sample 9269791 | NCBI WGS metagenome assembly JAESGW01 (sample SAMN16773120, study PRJNA677053) | algae metagenome | isolation source: Aphanocapsa lilacina HA4352-LM1 and co-occurring heterotrophs from near cave... | place: USA: Maniniholo cave, near Haena, Kauai, HI | collected 2009-07-28 | reverse complement strand
TCAACTGGAACCAGTTGATCGAGCGTGACGATCTCAAGTGCGGTTTGTTCAGGGCCGGCTCGCTTCAACATCACCCACTGAATCACAAACCCCCAACTCTCGCCAGGGGTTTGTCAGCAGTCTGAGGCCGCCCGAAGGCGGCCTTTTCCAAAAATCCGGACTGCAAAACGCTTAGCGCTTCGAGAACTGGAACGAACGGCGGGCCTTGGCCTTGCCGTACTTCTTACGCTCGACGACACGGCTGTCGCGGGTCAGGAAGCCGCCCTTCTTGAGCACGCCGCGCAGCGTCGGCTCGTAGTAGGTCAGCGCCTTGGAGACGCCGTGACGAACAGCACCGGCCTGACCCGACAGACCGCCGCCGACGACGGTGGCGATGACGTCGTACTGGCCAACGCGGGCTGCAGCAACGATCGGCTGGTTGAGGATCATCTGCAGCACGGGGCGCGCGAAGTAAGTCGCGAATTCCTTGCCGTTGACGATGATCTTGCCGGTGCCCGGCTTGATCCAGACGCGAGCAATGGCGTTCTTGCGCTTGCCGGTGGCATAGGCGCGGCCGCTCTTGTCGAGCTTCTGGACGTGGACCGGAGCTGCCGGCTGTGCGGCTGCAGCGACGGTGCCGAGTTCTGCGAGCGAGCTGAGATCAGCCATGATTACGAGGCCTTCTTGTTCTTGGCGTTCAGCGCGCCGACGTCGAGCGTCACAGGCTGCTGGGCGACATGCGGATGGTCGGCGCCTGCATAGACGCGGAGATTCTTCATCTGGCGACGACCGAGCGGGCCACGCGGGATCATGCGCTCAACGGCCTTCTCGAGCACGCGCTCAGGGAAACGGCCTTCGAGCAGCTGGCGCGCGGTGCGCTCCTTGATGCCGCCGGGGTGGCCGGTGTGCCAGTAGTACACCTTGTCGGTGAACTTCTTGCCGGTGAATGCGACCTTGTCGGCGTTGATGATGATGACATTGTCACCGTCGTCGACGTGCGGGGTGAAGGTCGGCTTGTTCTTGCCGCGGAGGATGTTGGCGACGATGGTGGCGAGACGGCCGACGACGAGACCTTCGGCGTCGATCAGCACCCACTTCTTCACCACGTCCGCAGGCTTCTGCGAAAAGGTTGTCATGGTCTTATGCTTTCGGTTCGGACCTTCAAGAGAAGGCGTTTCTTGTTGCTTTCATTGGCGTTCGGCCAGGGCCTGCCGCCAATAACAAAACGGCGGCCTTTGCGGACCGCTGCTTTGGATGGGCTTATAGGCGAGGGCTGATGGCCCGTCAAGCGAGTCAAAAAAGGCAGTCGTCTTGTAATATGAAGCAAAAACAAGATGTTATGAGTGTGGTATTATTTTACCGCGTCGTTTGGCGCTTCGGCGGGATCGAATAGGTGCCGGTTGCGTGCGCCACCGTCTGCCGGTCCGGGCCGGCGACGATGTCGATGTCGAACACCATCAGGCTCTTGCCGAGCTTCAGAATACGGCAGTGGCCGTCGATCGGGCCGGCTTCGGCCTTGCGCATGAAGCTGATGTTGAGATTGGTCGTCACCGACAAGGCGTCTGGTCCGGCGTGGCTCAGCACGCAGACATAGCCGCCGATGTCGGCAAGCGTGAACAGCGACGGGCCCGAGACGGTGCCGCCGGGCCGGAGATGGCGTTGGTCGGCGTTGAGGCGCACGGTGCATCCACCCGGGAAAACCTCCGTCACCCGGTAAAAGTCGTACTGTTCGTTGAGCTGAGGGTAGACCTGCTTGAGGAGATCGTTGACCTCGTTCGCCGTCATCGTCGGCGTCAGTCCGTGCTGCTCGGGCATATAGCTCTTTCCATCGACTTTCCCACCATGCGCCCCGGCCCCATTTCTAGGCTTGCCGGATGAACCGTCGAGTTCGCCACGTTCACATGGTTGGGAACCAAGTTTGTGTGCAAACGTATGTGGCTGAGGCTCGACTTTGGCGATTCGTCTTTCGCCGCACTGAACTCGCTCAGGGGACACCATGGCAGAAATCGTCGCCATCAAACGTAGCACACCGGAAGGTCCGGTTTGGGCCAGTCTGGATAAGGGCGTGCTGCGTCTGGTGCTCTCCAATCCGCCGGCTAACGTGCTCTCGGTCGCGACCATGGCAGCACTTCAGGCCCAGCTGGATGGCGCCATGGACGACAAGGCGATCCGGGTGATCGTCATCGCCGCCCAGGGCGGCGTGTTTTCAGCCGGCCATGACCTCAAGGAACTGACGGCGCACCGAAGCGATGCCGATCGCGGCCGCGCCTTCTTCGAGCTCACAATGTCGCGCTGCTCGGCTTTGATGCAGTCGATCGTGCGCCACCCCAAGCCCGTCATCGCCGAGGTCGACGGCCTCGCCACCGCGGCCGGCCTGCAGCTCGTCGCCAGTTGCGATCTCGCCATTGCCTCCGATCAGTCCGCCTTCTGCACGCCCGGCGTCAATATCGGCCTGTTCTGCTCGACGCCGATGGTCGCGCTCTCGCGCAACGTCTCGCGCAAGCAGGCGATGGAGATGCTTTTGACGGGTGAGACCATCGACGCCACGACAGCGCGCGACTTCGGCCTGGTCAACCGCGTCGTGCCGCGTGAATACCTGAATCACATTGTTGGCAAATATACGCAAACCATTGTTTCGAAATCGCCTTTGACGCTGAAGATCGGCAAGGAGGCGTTCTACGCCCAGGCCGAGATGAGCCTTGCCGAAGCCTATGACCATGCGGCGAAGGTGATGGTCGACAACATGCTGGCAAAGGATGCCGAGGAGGGGATTGGCGCATTCATCGACAAGCGCCAGGCCGACTGGACAGGAGAATAGGTTTGGAACAACGCCTTTCGCTTGTAACACTTGGAGTGGACGATCTCGGCCGCGCCGTGCGCTTCTATGAAGCAATGGGGCTCAGGCGGAACCAGTCGATCACCGAGGGTGTCGCCTTCTTCCAGATGGGGGGCATCGTGCTCGGTCTCTGGAGCCGCGACCAGCTGGCTGCCGACGCCGGCGTTCCCGGCGGCAAGGGCGGTTTCTCCGGTGTGTCGATTGCCTACAACACGCGCTCCGAGGCGGAGGTCGACGAGATCCTGGCGACGGCCGAAAGGGCAGGCGGCCGCATCGTCAAGCCGGCGCAGCGCGCCTTCTGGGGCGGCTGGTACGGCTATTTCGCCGATACCGAAGGCCATTTGTGGGAAGTGGCCCACAATCCCGATTTCCCGATCGCCGAGGATGGCTCGATCTCGCTGCCGTGACGTTTGCGCTCGCTTTCGAAAGCCGGTATCCAGTGCCGTCGAACGAGGCGGCCATGAACAACGACAGATGAACCACGACAGCTACGACAACGCCTACATCGCCGGAATTCTGAATGCGGTGAAGACGATCGCCGTCGTCGGCGCGTCGGCCAATGACGTCAGGCCGAGCTACTTCGTCACCAAATATCTGATCGACAAGGGCTACGAGGTCTTTCCGGTCAATCCCGGACATGCCGGCAAGGACATCCTTGGCCGCATGACATATGCCAGCCTTGCCGACATCCCCGCGCCGATCGACATGGTCGATGTTTTCAGGGCGTCGCCTGCCGTGCCAGGCATCGTCGACGAGGTGCTCAAGCTCGATCCGCTGCCCAAGGTGATCTGGACGCAGTTGACCGTTCGCCATGACGAGGCCGCCGCGCGCGCTGAGGCCGCGGGCATCAAGGTCGTCATGAACCGCTGCCCCAAGATCGAATATGCGCGGCTTGCCGGCGAAATCGGCTGGAACGGCGTCAATTCCGGCGTGCTCTCCTCGAAGCGCCCTGTCATGCGCGAGGGTTTCCAGAGTTTCGGCATCCGCGCAAAATAGTCCGGCATTCGTCCGGGTTTTTGCAATGCCGCGCAAATAATCTCTGCCTGCCGCGGCAGATGTGAAATTTTCGTCTTTGCTTTCCGCCGCGGCCTTGGCCAAAGATGCCAGCTGATTTGACGAACCTATTCTTTGGAGGAAAAAGATGTCCCAGCGCGCACCTGGTTTCAACACGCTTGCCGTCCACGCCGGCGCCAAGCCCGATCCGGCAACCGGCGCACGCGCCACGCCGATCTACCAGACGACGTCCTATGTCTTCGACGATGCCGACCACGCAGCCTCGCTGTTCGGGCTCAAGGCCTTCGGCAACATCTACACCCGCATCATGAACCCGACCCAGGCCGTGCTCGAGGAGCGCATCGCAGCGCTTGAAGGCGGCACGGCGGCGCTTGCCACCGCCTCCGGTCACGCCGCCCAGCTTTTGGTGTTCCACAACCTGATGCGCCCGGGCGACAATTTCGTCGCCGCGACCCGCCTCTATGGCGGCTCGATCAACCAGTTCGGCCATGCCTTCAAGAATTTCGGCTGGGAAGCGCGCTGGGCCGACACCAACGACATCTCGAGCTTCGACAAGCAGATCGACGGCAAGACCAAGGCGATCTTCATCGAGAGCCTGGCCAATCCCGGCGGCACCTTCGTCGACATCGAGAAGATCGCCGACATCGCCCGCAAGCACGGCCTGCCGCTGATCGTCGACAACACGCTGGCAAGCCCCTACCTCATCCGCCCGATCGAGCATGGCGCCGACATCGTCGTCCATTCGCTGACCAAGTTCATCGGCGGCCATGGCAACTCGATCGGCGGCGTCATCGTCGACGGCGGCACCTTCGACTGGTCGAAGTCGGGCAAGTATCCGATGCTGTCGGAACCGCGGCCCGAATATGGCGGCGTCGTGCTGCACGAGACCTTTGGCAACTTCGCCTTCGCCATTGCCGCCCGCGTGCTCGGCCTGCGCGACCTCGGCCCCGCCATTTCGCCGTTCAACTCGTTCCTGATCCTCACCGGCCTCGAGACCCTGCCGCTGCGCATGCAGCGCCATTGTGACAATGCGCTGACCGTCGCCGGCTGGCTGTCCGACCACCCCAAGGTCGAATGGGTGGCCTATCCCGGCCTCAAGAGCGACAAGAACCATGCGTTGATGAAGAAGTATTCGCCCAATGGCGCCGGCGCGGTCTTCACCTTCGGCCTCAAGGGCGGCTACGAAGCGGGCGTCAAGTTCGTCGAGGGCCTGGAGCTGTTCTCGCACCTCGCCAATATCGGCGACACCAAGTCGCTGGTCATCCATCCCGCCTCGACAACCCATCGCCAGCTCTCCGACGAGCAGAAGATCGCCGCAGGCGCCGGACCCGACGTCGTCCGCCTGTCGGTCGGCATTGAGGATGTCAGCGACATCATCGCCGACCTCGAGCAGGCGCTGGCCAAGGCCTGATCGCCCGTGCAAGACTTGGCCCCGGCAGCGTGTGCTGCCGGGGCCTTTTGCTTTTTGCCGGGCCTCTTGCTGTTTGGGAGTGCGATCTTGCCAAGATTTCTGACCATCGACGTCAATGGCATCGAGCCGGAATCAGGCGCGCCGGCAGGCGGCCGTCTGATTTCGGGAGACCCGAAATTCACCACCTGGAATGCCGAGGAGGCCGATGGCGGGCTCTATGCCGGCATCTGGCAGTCGACGCCGGGCAAATGGCGCATCGAATATGACGAATGGGAGTTCTGCCACATCCTGTCGGGTGTCTCCGTCATCTCGGAGGAGGGCGGCGAGGCCCGCACGGTGCGGGCCGGCGACAGCTTCGTCCTCAGGCCCGGCTTCAAAGGAAGCTGGGAAGTGCTTGAAACGACTCGCAAGCAGTATGTGATCCGGCTCTGAGCGTCAGCTTCGCCCCGCATCGAATTTTTCCGACGCCGATGCCAGCGCGTCGATCTCGTTGGCGCATAGCAGCGGCTTCAGCGCCTCGAACTTCGCCGCGGGCCATTCGTAGACCTTGAGCGCCAGCAATCTGTCGACAACGGCCTGCGCAAAACGCGTCTTGATCGGCACGGCCGGATTTCCGGCAACGATCGTGTAGGGCGCCACGTCCTTGGTCACGATCGCGCCCGAGGCGATGATGGCGCCTTCACCGACGGTCACGCCCGGCATGATCATGGCGCGCATGCCGATCCAGGCGCCATCGCCGATGATCGTGTCGCCCTTGCCGGCATAGGCATCCAGAATGAACTCCGGGAACGGATAGAGACTGAACCAGTCGGTGCGGTGCGTGTGGTTGCCGCCCAGCAGGATCACCGCTTCTGCGCCGATGCAGACATAGTCGCCGATGTGGAGCTGGTCGATCGGCCAGGCCGGCTGCCATGCCTTGAGGCTGTAGGCGTCGCCATAGAGATACCGCACCACGCTGTCCTCGAACGATCCCGACCAGGCATCGCTGTAGTAGCTGTGCGTGCCGCGAACATGGATGTTCGGATTGGTGACGGTCTCGTGCAGCAGTTCCACCTTGGACCAGTGCCTGGAGTCGTTTTTCATTGCTTTAGATCCTCGGGGCGCACCCCAGCCACTCAGGCTTTGGTGGCGAATACATGAAGCCAGTCGGTTGGCTGGCGGTCGTAGCCGCTGCCTCTGCGGCTGGTGATTTCGATTTGCCCGTTCCAGCCGCGGTCGCCATATGCGCCTGCCAGCCATTCCGGGGAAGGGTAGTTATAGTACCTTCCGAAGCGGTCACGCCCCTCGGCCTCGCCCGCCTTGAAGCTTGCATAAAACACCCCTCCGCGGACCAGTGCCCGCTGAACACGGGAAATGATTGCCGGTAGATGTTCGCGCGGCACATGCAGCAGGCAGGCATTGGCCCACACGCCGTCATAGGCGTCGATTTCGTCGATGTCGTCAAACAGAAGGACCTTGACGGTTCGGCCAAGGCGTCTCGCGGCCGCCGCCGCGATTGCCTCCGTACCATCTGACGGCGTTACGTCGAAGCCCTCGGCAAGCATGGCCTCGCTGTCTTGTCCCGCGCCGCATCCGAGTTCCAGCACGCGGCCGCCGGCGGGCAGGCGGGCCATGAAGTCGTGGAGACGGTGCCTGCTCGCCGGCTGGCCCCTGGCCGTGTAGGTTTCTGCCTCGTTCGAGTAGAACCGGATCGTTTCCTGGTCTTTGGCTTCCCTCACGATCGCTCCGATAGCTGGTGTCCGCAAAACAGGCCATCGAGATCGTCATCAAGGCCGGATATCCGCTCAACCGACAGCCGAGCGTCATTTGAGAGGAGCCACTACCGCAGCAGGCATGGAAAGTTCCAGTGCCGAGCATTGAGCCAGCTGTCGCAGCGAAAGTTAGCAATAGCTGAAATCACGGGTGTTCACCGGCCTTGCGCAATGGTGAGGCGGCATCCTATTTACAGGGCAAAGCCTCTGAACCGATTCTGCCCGTCCGGCGCCGGAATCCCCTCACGATAAAGGGACAGTCGATGAAGAACCCCGTCGAAACATACATGAACCTCGTTCCGATGGTGGTCGAGCAGACCAATCGCGGCGAGCGCGCCTACGATATCTTCTCGCGCCTGCTCAAGGAGCGCATCATCTTCATCACCGGTCCGGTCGAGGACGGCATGGCGACGCTTGTCTGCGCGCAGTTGCTGTTCCTCGAGGCCGAGAACCCGAAGAAAGAGATCAACCTCTACATCAACTCGCCGGGCGGCGTGGTGACCTCGGGCATGGCGATCTACGACACCATGCAGTTCATCAAGCCGGCAGTATCGACGCTGTGCATCGGCCAGGCCGCCTCGATGGGCTCGCTGCTGCTCTGCGCCGGCCACAAGGACATGCGCTTCGCAACCCCGAACGCCCGCATCATGGTGCACCAGCCCTCCGGCGGTTTCTCCGGCCAGGCTTCGGACATCGAGCGCCACGCCCAGGACATCATCAAGCTCAAGCGTCGCCTCAACGAGGTCTACGTCAAGCACACCGGCAAGGACTATGACACCATTGAACGGACGCTCGACCGCGACCATTTCATGACTGCCGACGAGGCGCGTGACTTCGGTTTGATCGACAAGGTCATCGAAAGCCGCGACGTCGCTGAGGGTGCCACGGCTTCGTGATTGGACGCTGCGACCTGCCTGCAGGGCCACATCTCGCATTTTTGAGGTGCCCTGCGGCATTTCGGACACATTTTGCTGTTCCCTCGATGGAAGCGTCGGCCTACGTTAAGGTGGCGTTGAGCTTCGACGGCTTAGCGTTGTTCAAGGGTGCCGCGACTCGTTGCAGCGACTTCTGGAATGTGAGTGTACGGAAATCGTTGCGGCGGCCAGGGAATGGCGGTGGCGGCGTCCGTCGTTAGATTGCATATGCGCCCCGGAGCCAGACCTTCGGCCGGGCGGCAGTGAAAGGACTTGGACAAGATGAGCAAGGTCAGCAACGGCGGCGGCGACTCCAAGAACACGCTCTATTGCTCGTTCTGCGGCAAGAGCCAGCATGAGGTACGCAAACTCATCGCCGGCCCGACCGTCTTCATCTGCGACGAATGCGTCGAACTGTGCATGGACATCATCCGCGAGGAGAACAAGACCTCGATGGTGAAGTCGCGCGAGGGCGTGCCGACACCGCAGGAAATCCTCAAGGTTCTTGACGACTACGTCATTGGCCAGCCCCACGCCAAGCGCGTGCTGTCGGTGGCCGTCCACAATCACTACAAGCGTCTCGCGCACGCTTCGAAGAGCAACGACGTCGAATTGGCGAAGTCCAACATCCTGCTGATCGGCCCGACCGGCTGCGGCAAGACGCTGTTGGCCCAAACGCTCGCCCGCATCATCGACGTGCCGTTCACCATGGCGGATGCGACGACGCTGACCGAAGCCGGTTATGTCGGTGAGGACGTCGAGAACATCATTCTCAAGCTGCTGCAGTCGGCCGACTACAATGTCGAGCGCGCCCAGCGCGGCATCGTCTACATCGACGAAATCGACAAGATCAGCCGCAAGTCGGACAATCCCTCGATCACCCGCGACGTCTCGGGCGAGGGCGTCCAGCAGGCACTGCTGAAGATCATGGAAGGCACAGTCGCTTCCGTGCCGCCCCAGGGTGGCCGCAAGCACCCGCAGCAGGAGTTCCTGCAGGTCGACACCGCCAACATCCTGTTCATCTGCGGCGGCGCCTTCGCCGGCCTCGACCGCATCATCTCGGATCGCGGCCGCAAGACATCGATCGGCTTCGGCGCCAATGTCGCTTCGCCTGAGGACCGCCGCACCGGCGACCTGTTCCGCCAGGTTGAACCAGAGGATCTGCTGAAGTTCGGCCTGATCCCCGAATTCGTCGGCCGTCTGCCCGTGCTGGCGACGCTCGAGGACCTCGACGAGCCGGCGCTGATCCAGATCCTGACCGAGCCGAAGAACGCCCTGGTCAAGCAGTACCAGCGCCTGTTCGAGATGGAAAATGTCGACCTGACGTTCCACGAGAACGCACTCTCGGCGATCGCCAAGCGCGCCATCGAGCGCAAGACGGGCGCCCGCGGCCTGCGTTCGATCATGGAAGCGATCCTGCTCGACACCATGTTCGAGCTTCCGGCGCTGGAAGGCGTCCAGGAAGTCGTGATATCGGAAGAGGTGGTGACCGGCAGCGCGAGGCCGCTCTACATCTACTCCGAACAGAAGGAAAAGAAGGGCAGCGTCAGCGCCTGAGGCTTGGCGACCCAAGGCTTGGCGACCCAAGGCTTGGCGAATTGCCTGCCGCATGATGCGGCGATACGAACTACCGCTCCAGCGAACGGCGCCCCAGCGGCGCCGTTCCGCATTCTGGGGCTTCATTTTGGGACTTCAGGGAAACGTGTGCCATACCTGTTGGGGATTGGCCTTGATGTTTACCCGGCGAAGCTCCAACTAACGGAGAAGAGGCGATGGGTAGGTTTTCGTGCTGTAATGCCGCGCGGTAATCGGCGGTAGGCGGAACCGTCCATGGTCGTTAATATGAGATTCGCGGTTGGCGCTCGCGCGGCTGCGAAATGAAAGGTTGGACAATGGCCAAAATATCCCGCTCTTCCAGCGAAGGTACCTTCGCAGTCCTGCCGTTGCGCGACATCGTCGTGTTCCCGCACATGATCGTCCCGCTGTTCGTGGGCCGTGAAAAGTCGATCAAGGCCCTGGAAGAGGTGATGGGTCAGGAAAAGCAGATCCTGCTTGCGACCCAGATGAATGCCGCCGACGACGATCCCGAGCCCGATGCGATCTATGACATCGGCACGCTCGCCAATGTGCTGCAGCTGCTCAAGCTGCCGGACGGCACCGTCAAGGTGCTGGTCGAAGGCACGACGCGCGCCAAGATTCAGTCCTTCACCGACAAGTCCGACTTTCACGAGGCCCACGCGCTCATCCTGAGCGAGCCCGAGGAGGAAGAGGTCGAGGTCGAGGCGCTGGCGCGTTCGGTGGTTTCCGACTTCGAAAACTACGTCAAGCTGAACAAGAAGATTTCGCCCGAAGTGGTTGGCGCCGCCAGCCAGATCGAGGACTATTCCAAGCTCGCCGACACGGTGGCGTCGCACCTTGCGATCAAGATCACCGAGAAGCAGGAGATGCTCGGCACGCTGTCCGTCAAGGAGCGGCTCGAGAAGGCGATGGGCTTCATGGAAGCCGAAATCTCCGTCCTGCAGGTGGAAAAGCGCATCCGCAGCCGCGTCAAGCGGCAGATGGAGAAGACCCAGCGCGAGTACTATCTCAACGAGCAGATGAAGGCGATCCAGAAGGAGCTCGGCGAGGGCGAGGACGGCCGCGACGAGGCCGCCGAGATCGAGGCGCGCATCAAGAAGACCAAGCTGACGAAGGAGGCCCGCGAAAAGGCGGATGCCGAGCTCAAGAAGCTGCGGTCGATGTCGCCGATGTCGGCTGAGGCCACCGTCGTGCGCAACTATCTCGACTGGATCCTGTCGATCCCGTGGGGCAAGAACTCCAAGGTCAAGCAGGACCTGCACTTTGCCCAGGAGGTGCTCGACACCGACCACTACGGCCTCGACAAGGTCAAGGACCGCATCGTCGAGTATCTCGCCGTGCAGAGCCGCCAGAAGAAGCTGAAGGGGCCGATCCTGTGCCTCGTCGGTCCTCCCGGCGTCGGCAAGACCTCGCTCGGCAAGTCGATCGCCAAGGCGACCGGCCGTGAGTTCGTGCGCATGGCACTCGGCGGCGTGCGTGACGAGGCCGAGATCCGCGGCCACCGCCGCACCTATATCGGCTCGATGCCCGGCAAGGTCATCCAGTCGATGAAGAAGGCGAAGAAGTCCAACCCGCTCTTCCTGCTCGACGAGATCGACAAGATGGGCCAGGACTTCCGCGGCGATCCGTCGTCGGCGCTGCTCGAGGTGCTCGATCCGGAACAGAACGCAACGTTCATGGACCATTACCTCGAGGTCGAATACGACCTGTCGAGCGTGATGTTCGTGACGACGGCGAACACGCTGAACATCCCTGCGCCCTTGATGGACCGCATGGAGATCATCCGTATCGCCGGTTACACCGAGGACGAGAAGGTCGAGATCGCCAAGCGGCACCTGATGCCGAAGGTTGTCCGCGACCACGCGCTCCAGCCCAAGGAGTTCTCGGTCTCGGAAGATGCGATCCGTGCCGTGATCCAGCTCTACACCCGTGAAGCCGGCGTGCGCAGCCTCGAGCGCGAGCTGATGAAGCTCGGGCGCAAGGCCGTCACCGAGATCATCAAGACCAAGAAGAAGTCGGTGAAGGTCACCGCTGCCAATCTGGACGATTATCTCGGCGTGCAGCGCTATCGCTTCGGCCAGGTCGAAGGCGAGGATCAGGTCGGCGTGGTCACCGGGCTTGCCTGGACCGAGGTCGGCGGCGAACTGCTGACGATCGAAGGCGTGATGATGCCCGGCAAGGGCAAGATGACGGTCACCGGCAATCTGCGCGACGTCATGAAGGAGTCGATCTCGGCTGCGGCATCCTATGTCCGTAGCCGTGCCCTCGACTTCGGCGTCGAGCCGCCGCTGTTCGACAAGCGCGACATCCACGTGCACCTGCCCGAGGGCGCCACGCCTAAGGACGGTCCGTCCGCAGGTGCCGCCATGGCCACCGCGATCGTTTCGATCCTGACCGGCATTCCTGTCAGGGCTGACGTCGCGATGACCGGCGAGATTACGCTGCGCGGCCGCATCCTGCCGATCGGCGGGCTGAAGGAGAAGCTGCTTGCAGCCCTGCGCGGCGGCATCAAGAAGGTGCTGATCCCGGAAGACAATGCCAAGGATCTGGCGGAGATTCCGGAAAACGTGAAGAGCGGCATGGAGATCATCCCGGTTTCGCGGGTTGGCGAAGTGTTGCGTCACGCACTCGTCAGGATGCCGGAGCCGATCGAGTGGACCGAACCGGTCGATGTTCCCGCGGCCAAGTCGGATGCCGGCGAGGATGCCGGCAAGGGCTTCGCTCATTAGTTGTATCTAAAGTCGCCGTCAAAACAAAAAGCCGGGCTCGCGCCCGGCTTTTTCATGTGAAAAAACCCCGGAATTCCGGGCTTTTTGCCCCTTTTCGACTTGGTTGTGCTCGAAGTTTTTCCTAAAGTCCGTGTCCTACCGGCTGAGTCTAATGTCCCGGTTTTCTCATGGAAGGGAATTTGAATGAACAAGAACGAACTAGTGTCCGCCGTCGCCGAAGCTTCCAAGCTTTCCAAGGGCGATGCGCAGTCCGCAGTTGATGCGGTGTTCTCCGTCATCATCGGCGAACTGAAGAATGGCGGCGATGTCCGGCTTGTCGGTTTCGGAAATTTCACCGTGTCAAAACGCGCGGAGTCGACCGGCCGCAACCCGCAGACCGGCGCAGAAGTGAAGATCCCGGCTCGCACCGTGCCGAAGTTCTCGGCCGGCAAGGGCCTCAAGGACGCGGTCAACTGATCGCTTTCCAGCCAAGATACTGATCGAAAAGCCGGGCTTGCCCGGCTTTTCTTTTGCCTGAAGCCAGGCGCGCAGCGGGTGGTCTCGCGCTTCAGTAGACCTGGGTTTTCGACCGGCTGATGAAGAAGCCATGGCCGTCATTGCGGCTGCAGCGCAGCCCGGATCTGTCCGACGTGCAGTTGAAGGGGCCCTTCCTCCAGCTGTTGCCATAGTCGAGCGTGTGCGAGCCGTCGCAGCATCCGCTGTCGCCAACATTCTGATAACGCTTGGCTTTTCCAGAATTCCCGAGGATGAACCTGAGATAGGTCGGCTCGATGCGATCGCAGCCGAGCTCCGGCCCGCCATCTTCGGGTTCGTAGACGTCCGAGCCGCCTACCGGCGTGTACTGGCAGCCGACATTGCCAGAGGGCATGTTGAAATAGACGAGGCCGCCGTCGGCCGGGAAGCTCTGTTCCGCAGCCTTTGCATCGATCGAGATCAGGGCGATCACCGCCACCAGCACAGAACGCATCGCCCCTCCAGCGCAACTCCAACGTCCCAAGGCGCAAGATTGCACCGGAACGCGGCAGGTCGACAATGGGGCGTTGATGGGGGGCCGGGTTCAACAAAAAAGGGCCGCTGCGGCGGCCCTTTGCGAGTTCGGCTGTATTGGCAAGCGCTCAGGCCTTGACCAGGAATGCCTCGCGCGGCAGGTCCGACAGCACCTCGGCGCGGTTGCCGCGGAGGATGACGATCTCTTCCAGGCGCAGTCCGAAGCGGCCCTGCAGGTAGATGCCGGGCTCGATCGAGAACACGTTGCCCTCCTGCAGGATCGTTTCCGACGTGCCGGTGATATAGGGCTGCTCGTGAATGTCGATGCCCAGGCCGTGGCCGGTGCGGTGCAGGAAGTTCGGGCCGTAGCCGGCGGCGGTGATGACGTCGCGGGCGGCCTTGTCGACCTCCTTGGCGGCAACGCCGGGCTTTGCGGCGGCGATTGCTGCCTGTACGGCACGCTCAAGCACGCCGTGCACCTCGTCAAAACCTTCGGGCTTGTCGCCGAACACGCCGACGCGGGTCATGTCGGAGGGATAACCGTCCTTGCGGCCGCCGATATCGATCAGCACGGCCTCGTTCGCCTTGAGCTTGCGGTCGCCGGTGTGATGGTGCGGGAAGGCGCCGTTCTCGCCGAAGCAGACGCTGACGAATTCTCCGGTCGCACCATTGGCTGTGTAGAAGTCACGGATGGCCTTGCCGACCTCGAGTTCGGTCACGCCTTCCCTGAGCGCGGCGAAGCCTGCCTTCATGGCACCGTCATTGAGCACTGCGTTCATCTTGAGCAGCGCATATTCGGCCTCGTCCTTCTTGCCGCGCAGGAAGCTCACCGTGTCGTTCAGGAAGCTGCGCGCAGCACCGGGCAGGGCATCGAGCGCAAGCAGCGCAAAATCGGCGCGCATGGTCTCGTCGAGGGCAACCGATACGGTGGCGCCCCCAACGCCGCAATCGGCGAGAAGCTGCACCAGGGCCGCCTGCGGACCATCGGCATCGGCCCAGGGATAGAAGGGCAATTTGGTGAAGGGGCGCTGGCTGTCGGCATTCAGCGCCGGCATCAGGAAGCCGGCATGCGTCTGCGACACGATCAAAAGCACCGGGCGTTCGTCGCCATGCGGCGACATGCCTGCGAGCCAGACAAGGTGCGAGGAGGGGCCGACGACCACCAGGTCGGTTCCCGTCTCAGCCATGCGCTCGCGCAGCCGCGCCATCCGCTCTTCGTACATCGTCTCTGCCTTCTTCGGATTTGGGGAGGGGTAATGTAAGGTGAGGGCGATGGGACCGCCCGCAATGGGCGGTCCCTGCCAGGCCGGCTCGTCAGTTCTTCTTGACGAGGCGGTAATAGACGAAGTCGGAGGTTGCGCCGTTGACATAGCCTTCGACGTTCTTGGCACGCGCCACCTGGGTCGCGGCCTGGAACATGACGACGATCGGCGACTTCTCCTGCACCTTCTTCTGCAGGTCGACATACATTGCGCTGCGCTTGGCCGGATCGGCCTCGGCGAGAGCTGCCTTGGTCTCGTTGTTCAGCTCTTCCGGAACCGCCCAGCTGTTACGCCAGGTGGTGGTCGACTGGTAGTTTCCGTCGGAGTTGTCGGTGTTGTAGGCAAAAGCCTTGGCGTTGGAGTGCGGGTCCATGAAATCGGGACCCCAGTACAGCAGCATCGCCTCATGTGTGCGGGCGCGGTACTTGGTGATCACCTGCGAGCCGGTGCCCGGCACGATGTCGAAGTTGATGCCGGCTTCGGCGAAGCTTGCCTGCAGCGACTGCGCCATGTCGGTGAACGGCGTCGAATTGATGACGTCGAGCGTCACCTTGATCGGCGTCTTGATGCCGGCGTCAGCAAGGATCTGCTTCGCCTTGGCCGGATCGTAGCTGTAGGGCGTCTCGTCGAGCGAACCCGGGAAGCCCTTCGGCCAGAAGGCCTGGTGCGTCTGCATCTGGCCCTTCAGGAACGTGTCGGTCATGCCCTTGTAGTTGACCAGGTAGCGGGCGGCGTCCCAGACGGCCGGCGGTGTCAGCGATTCCGTCTTCTGGTTGAACGACAGGAAGTGCACGGCCGCCTGCGGATAGGTCTCGGTGGTTACCTTGTCGCTGCCGGCAAGCGTAGCGATCTGGTCCGAGGTCAGGTTCTTGGCCATGTCGACGTCGCCCGACTGCAGCAGCAGTTGCTGGGTCGCGGCTTCGGCGACGTGGCGGATGATGACGCCCTTGATGGCTGGCGCGCCGTTGAAATAGTCGGGGTTGGCGGTCAGGTTGATCAGCTCGCCGGGGCGGAACGCCTTGAGCACGAACGGGCCGGTGCCGGCCGAGTTCGACTTCAGCCAGGCGTTGCCCATGTCGCCATTGGCCTCGTTGGCCTGCAGCGTAACCGCGTCGACGATCGAACCTGGACGGGCGGCCAGCACGTTGAGCACGAAGGCCGAAGCGAAGTCGCCGGCATATTTGATGACGACCTTGTTGCCATCGGCCTTGACCATCGAATCGAAATTCTCGGGCGTCCAGCCGAGCTGGGTCAGGATGAAGGCCGGTGCCTTGTTCAGCACGATGACACGCTTGAACGAATAGACCACGTCCTCGGCGCGCAGCGGGTTGCCCGAGGTGAACTTGACGCCGTCGCGCAGCGTGAATGTGATGGTCTTGTTGGCGTCGTCGACGGTCCATTCCTTGGCGAGGCCGGCGGCCAGCGTCTTGGTGTCGGCGGCGTCGTACTGGACGAGGCGGTCATAGGTCTGGGAGACATATTCGCCCGACGAGAACTCGTAGGCCTCGGCCGGGTCGATGCTGACGATGTCGTCGATGTTCTGTGCCACCACGAGCACGCCTGCGGGCGTGGCTGCAAGGCTGATGGCGGGCGTCATCGGCATCGCCAGCGCCGCGGCGAGCAGCGCGGCTTTGAACAGTTTCATCATTTTCTCTCCTTTTTGGTTCCCGTTGTCTTCTCTTCGGCCCGTGAACCGCGCAGGGCCGGATGCTCCGTGCGCGACCTGAACATCGGCAAGGTGCCGGTCCACAGCATGCGCGCGAACTGTTGGGTGTCGTTCGACCATGAATGCGGACGATTGCCGCGGAAATGCAGGCTGTCGCCGGCCGAAAGCACCATCTCTTCGTCCTCGAGGCGCTGGGTGATCGAGCCTTCGAGGATGAACAGGATTTCCTCGCCTTCATGGCTGACCGTCTCGGAGCGGTAACCCGGCGGGACATTGAGGACGAAGGACGAGAGCACGTTGCCGGTGAAGTCGGCGGCGATGCGCTCATAGACGATCGACGAGCCGTCGACCGAGAATCGGTTGCGCCCGGCCGCGCGGGTCAATCCGTCCTCGGCGCTGGGCGTGGCGATGAAATAATCCACACCCACGTCGAGGCTGCGGGCGATCTGGGCGAGGGTGCCGAGCGAGGGGGTGGCATGATCGCGTTCGACCTGGCTGAGGTAACCGACCGAAATGCCTGCGGCGTCACACAATTCCTGCAATGTCATCGACAGCTGGCGGCGGCGGGCACGGATCAGCGCGCCAACCTTGGGCTGGCTCGACGGCGTGTTTTTGCTGGCCTCCGAGGACACGCTTTTTTGCTCCCATCAAAATTTTTTTGATCTAACCAAAATTTTTTGTATAGTCCAAGCAGAATTTTGCTCGACAGAAAACATCCGTGCCGCATCCGCGACGCGGCCAATGTGGTAGGAACAAAGACCGCGTGGCATCAGAAACCTCTACCGCCGCCAAGGCGCTTCCAACAGGGCCTGGCGGCTCGTCGCCCAATGCGCGGCACGCCTGGAAAACGGTGAAGGGCCTGCTCGGCGTCATCGTCGCCGTTGCCTTCACCTTCCTCGGCCTCCTTGCCATCACCTTCTTCATCGGCCGCGTCGTGCCGATCGACCCGGTTCTCGCCGTCGTCGGCGACCGCGCCCCGCGCGCCGTCTACGAGGCTGTGCGCATCGAGATGGGGCTGGACAAGCCGCTGATCGTCCAGTTCTTCCACTATGTCGGCAATGTGCTGACGGGTGACCTCGGCATGTCGGTGTCGACGGGCCGACCGGTCGCCGAGGATCTGGCCCGCGTCTTCCCGGCAACGCTGGAGATGGCGACGATCGGCATCATCATCGGCGTGCTGATGGGCGTGCCGATGGGCGTTTATGCCGCCAGCCGCCAGGGCAGCCTGCTCGACCAGGTCATCCGTGTCGTCGGCCTGCTCGGCTATTCGGTGCCGGCGTTCTGGCTCGGCCTCGTTGGTCTCGCGCTGTTCTATGCCAAGCTGCAATGGATCGGCGGTCCCGGCCGCATCGACATCTTCTACGATGGCCTCGTCGAGCCGGTCACCGGCCTGCTTCTGATCGACAGCCTCATTGCCGGCGACACCGAGATCTTCGTCAACGCGCTGACCCATATCGCGCTGCCGGCTGCGGTGCTCGGCTTCTTCAGCCTTGCCTACATCGCCCGTATGACGCGCTCCTTCATGCTCGACCAGCTGGCGCAGGAATATGTCACCACCGCCCGCGTCAAGGGCGTGTCGGAGAGGCTGGTGCTGTGGCGCCATGCCTTCCGGCCGATCCTTGTGCCGCTGATCACCGTCATCGGCCTGTCCTATGCCGGCCTGCTCGAAGGCTCGGTCATGATCGAGACCGTGTTCTCGTGGCCGGGCATCGGCAACTACCTGACGACAGCGCTGCTCAATGCCGACATGAACGCCGTTCTGGGCGCGACGCTGGTCATCGGCGCCGTCTTCATCGGCATCAACAAGATTTCGGACGTGCTCTACCGCGTCCTCGACCCGAGGGCACGCTGATGGCTACTGGACGTGACTGGCTTCTCGACGATTCGCCGTCCTCGCGCCTGCAGGCCCGGCTTGGCCGCAGCTACCGGCTGAGCCGCGCGCTGGCGCGCAATCCGCTCGCCATGGTCGGCGCGGTCATTGTGCTGACGCTGATCCTGGTGGCGCTGTTCGCGCCCTGGATCGCCACCCATTCGCCTGTCGGCCAGGATCTCGCCATGCGGCTCAAGCCGCCGAGCTGGGACAACTGGATGGGCACCGACGAGCTTGGCCGCGACATCTGGAGCCGTGTCGTCTACGGCGCGCGCATCACGCTGATGATCGTGGCGCTGGTGGCAGTCCTTGCCGCGCCCGTCGGCCTGATCATCGGCGCCGTCGCCGGCTATTTCGGCGGCTGGGTCGATCGCATCCTGATGGGCATCACCGACATCTTCCTGTCGATGCCGAAGCTGATCCTGGCACTGGCATTCGTGGCAGCACTTGGACCCGGCATCCAGAACGCCATCATCGCCATCGCGATTGCGACCTGGCCCGGCTATGCCCGCATCGCCCGCGCCGAAACCCTGACCATTCGCAATTCGGAGTTCGTTGCCGCCGTCGAGCTGCAGGGCGCTTCGTCGTTCCGCGTCATCGTCAACCACATCCTGCCGCTGTGCACCTCCTCGATGATCATCCGCGTCACGCTCGACATGGCCGGCATCATCCTGACCGCCGCCGGCCTCGGCTTCATCGGCCTCGGCGCCCAGCCGCCGCTGCCGGAATGGGGCGCGATGATCTCCCGCGGCCGCTCCTTCATCCTCGACCAGTGGTGGGTGGCGACGATGCCCGGCTTTGCCATCGTCATCGTCAGTCTCGGCTTCTGTTTCCTCGGCGACGGCCTGCGCGATGTGCTCGACCCCAAGCATGGAGATCGGCAATGAACGCGCTGCTTGAAATCCGCAACCTGAAGGTCACGTTCCCGACGGCGCGTGGTCCTGTCGACGTGGTCAAGGGCCTGTCGCTGACGCTCGGCCGTGAGCGCCTCGGCATCGTCGGCGAGAGCGGCTCCGGCAAGTCGATGACCGGCCGCTCGATCCTGCGGCTGATCCGCTCGCCCGGCCGGGTCACCGCAGATGAGATGACCTTCAACGGCACCGACCTCCTGTCGCTGTCGGAAAAGCAGATGCGCTCGATCCGCGGCGCGCGCATTTCTATGGTGATGCAGGACCCGAAATTCTCGCTCAACCCGGTCATGACCATCGGCGATCAGATCGCCGAGGCATTGCTGACCCACCAGAATCTGGCGCGCAGCGACATCCGCAGCCGCACGCTCGCCATGCTGGAAGCGGTGCGCATCAACGATCCGGAGCGGGTGCTCGGCCTCTACCCGCACGAGGTCTCGGGCGGCATGGGCCAGCGCGTCATGATCGCGATGATGCTCATCCCGGAGCCCGATCTTCTGATTGCCGACGAGCCGACCTCGGCGCTCGACGTCTCGGTCCAGGCCCAGGTGCTCGAAATCATCGACGACCTGGTCAAGCGCAAGGGCATGGGGCTGATCCTGATCAGCCACGACCTCGACCTCGTCTCGGCCTATTGCGACCGCATCCTGGTGATGCGGAGCGGCGAGGTGGTCGAGGAGTGCGATGCCGGCGAGCTCAGGAACGCCAGGCATCCCTATACGCAGGGCTTGCTCGCCTCGATCCCGCGCCTCGACGAGAGCCGCGACGAGCTTCCTGTCCTCGAACGTACTGGGGCTTCGACATGACGGCGCTGGCGATCGACAATCTCGACATCTCCTATGGCGATTCGAAGGTCACCCACGGCATCGGCTTCGAAGTCGCCGAGGGCGAGAGCTTTGCGCTTGTCGGCGAGAGCGGCTCGGGCAAGACCACCGTGCTCAAGGCCATTGCCGGCATGGCCAAAAGCTGGACCGGCTCGATCTCGGTCTTCGGCGAGCCGCGCACCCATGGCATCGACCGTGCTTTTGCCAGGCAATGCCAGATGGTGTTCCAGGACCCCTATGGTTCGCTGCATCCGCGCAAGACTGTCGATGCGACGCTGAGCGAGCCGCTGACCATCCACGGCATCGGCAACAGCGGCGAGCGCGTCGACGAGGTGATGCAGTCGGTCGGCCTCGACCGCCGCTTCCGCTTCCGTTTTCCGCACCAGCTCTCGGGCGGCCAGCGCCAGCGCGTGGCGATTGCCCGTGCGCTGATCCTCAAGCCGAGGATGCTGTTGCTGGACGAGCCGACCTCGGCGCTCGACGTCTCGGTGCAGGCGGAAATCCTCAATTTGCTCAAGCGCCTGCGCCGCGAGCAGGGGCTGACCTATCTGATGGTCACGCACAATCTGCCCGTCGTGTCGTTCCTGTGCGACCGCCTTGCCGTGATGCGCCATGGCCGGGTCGTCGAGGTAGCTGATGTCGACCAGCTCAAGCGCGGCGAACTCGTCGATCCCTATTCGCGCGAACTGACCAGGTTCAGCGCGTCTCTTCCCAAGACTTGAAATAGAGGTACACCATGACAGAGACCAATTTCGCCGGGGCGCTGGCCGCCTTCGATGCCGCAATTGCGACCACATCAGAGGTCGAGGGCGTGTGGGCGGCGCTGCAGGCTCTGGCCGACGTGATCGTCGGCGCCAAGCTGTTCACCGTGATGAAGCTCGACTGGGCGACCGAAGTTTCGGGCCGCACCTACACCAGCCATCCCGATGCCTATCCCGTCTCGGGCACCAAGCCGATCAACCGCACCCACTGGTTCGAGACGATCCACGTCCAGCGTAAGCCCTTCGTCGCCAACACCATCAAGGACATTGCCGACGTCTTCCCCGATCACGAGCTGATCTGGTCGCTCGGCTGCGGTTCGGTGCTCAACTGGCCGGTCTTTGTCGGCGACACCATGCTGGGCACCGTCAACATGCTGCATGAAGAGCATTATTACACGCCGGCGCGCGTCGAAGCCGCCAGGCAGCTGTCGCTGGCCGCCAAGGCTGCCTTCCTCGCCGTCGAGCATCTCGAACGCCGCTAGAACCAGATTGATGCCGGGCCGTCTGTCGGCCCGGCTCTAAGGCATGATCCCGAAGAGCGGGACCGGTTTTCGGAAAAGATCATGCGACGGCAAAAAGACAGAGCCCCGTTCCGGTTCATCGGAATGGAACAGGCTTTAATGACTGCTGACCAGTGCCGGGATCGGAAGCCTGGCACTGGCTTCGTCAAGGATCGAGAAGCTGTAGCGGCCGGCCTGGTCGCGCTCGACCGAATAGGTCAGCCGGTCGGCGATGCGGTTGTCCTTGTCGAAGGTCAGGACGCGGGGCTTGAGCGCGGTGATCTCGCTTTCGTTCAGATAGACGGAATTGCAGATGATGACCTGGTCGCCAGCCTGGCATGTGCGGGCGGCAGCGCCATTGAGGATGCAGCAGCGTGAGCCGCGCTCGCCGAGGATGACATAGGTCGAGATCCGCGCGCCGGAGCTCTTGTTCCAGATCTCGACGAACTCCATCGGCAGAATGCCGGCTTCTTCGCAATGATCGGGGTCGAGCGTGATCGAGCCGTGATAATTGAGGTTGGCTTCTGTGACATGGATGCCGTGCAGCTTGCCGGCGACGATCTTGCGCATTGTTCCTCCCTGATCCGCCAGCCGGCGCGACGCTACATTCCAACCACCAACGCACCGCCGGTCATGCCGGCGCCTGCCGCCGAGAGCAAAAGCGTCTCGCCCGGCCGGAACGGCATAGTCCGATGCGCCAGGGCCAGCGACAGCGGGATCGTCGCCGCCGACGAATTGCCGTAGTCGGCGATCGTCTTGACGATCCTGTCGTCGGCGATGCCGAGCGACTTGCCCACCGCATTGAAGATGCGGGCATTGGCCTGGTGCGGCACGAAGCGGCTGACGGCTGATGTCTCCAGGCCTGCCGCAGCAAGCGCCTCCGTGGAGCAACGGCTCATCATCTCGACCGCCTTGGCGAACACCGCGCGTCCATCTGCGATGGTCATGCGCGTCTCTGTGATGTCGAGTTCGTCCGAGAAGGGCCGGTTGCTGCCGCCGGCGGGGATCTGGATCAAGCCGTAGCCGCCGCCATCGGCGGAAACGGACGCACCCAGAATGCCGTGGCCCGCGTCGTCGGAAGGCGTCAGCACGACCGCTCCGGCAGCGTCCGCAAACAGCACGCTACTTGCCCGCTCGGCCGGATTGATGCGGCGGCTCAGGATGTTGGCGGCGATGACGATCGCCGGCTTGTTGTGCAGCCGCACGAAACCGTCGGCGAAGGTCAGCGCATAGATGAAACCGGCGCAGGCGCCGGCGAGGTCGATGCCGCCCGACCTGGCGAGGCCGAGCTTATGCGCCACCAGAGGTGCGCTCGGCGGCAACAGGTGGTCGGGCGTCGAGGTGGCGAGCAAAAGCAGGCCGACATCCTCGCGCGCGATTTCAGCCTGCTGCAGCGCCATCTCCCCGGCATGTGCCGCGAGGTCGGACAAAGTGTCCTCAGGCTCGGCCCAGTAGCGCGAGCGGATGCCGGTGCGGCCTTCGATCCAGCCGGCATCGAGGCCGAGGCTCGCCTCGATTTCGGCGTTCTCGACCTTGCGGCCCGGCACATGGTGGCCGAAGGCTGAAATGCGCGCGGTCCGGCTCATCCGCTCTTCGCCAGCTCGGCGGCCTCGTCGACGGCGTCATAGAGCCGGTCGAGCTCGGCTGCGGTGACGCAATAGGGTGGCAGTACGTAGATGACGTTGCCGAGCGGGCGGACCAGGTGGCCGCGCTCGAGGAAGAATGCGCGCAGCTTCGGCCCGACTTCGGCGAGATAACCTGCCTTGCCGACAAGCAGGTCGACGGCGGCGATGGTGCCGGCCGTCCGAACATTCTCAAAACGTGCATCGCCGTTGAAGCGCGCGATCTTCTCCGCCTGCATCTTCGACAAGGCCGCCACACGCTCAGTCACCGGCTCGTCGCGCCAGATCCCGACATTGGCGAGGGCCGCAGCGCAGGCGATGGGGTTCGCGGTGTAGGAGCTCGAATGAAAGAAGGTCTTGGCGCGATCGGTGGAGAAATGCGCCCGGAAGATCGCGTCGGTGGCGAGCGTCGCTGCCAGCGGCACCGAGCCGCCGGTCAGGCCCTTCGATGTGCAGAGAATGTCGGGCGAGATGCCAGCCTGTTCGCAGGCGAACATGGTTCCGGTGCGGCCCCATCCGGTCATCACCTCGTCGGCGATGAACAGCGTGCCGGACTTTTCGGCGATGCGCTTGAGCTCGGTCAGCACCCGGGCCGGATAGATCAGCATGCCGCCGGCGCCGAGCACCAAGGGTTCGACGATGACGGCAGCAGCCTTGCCGTCGCGGGTCAAAGCCTCGAAGCGGTCGAGCGTCTCCTGTTCGCGGCCGGCTGCGGGGAAGGGGATGGTGTCGACCTCGAACAGCAGCGGGTCGTAGGCGGCGTTGAACACGCCGCGTTCGCCGACGCTCATCGTGCCGATGGTGTCGCCATGATAGCTGTGCTCCATCACGACGAGGCGCGAGCGCGGAGAACCATTGTTGCGGTGGAAACCGAGCGCCATCTTCAGCGCCACCTCGACGCTGGTCGAGCCGCTGTCGGAAAAAAACACCCAGTCGAGGCCTGAGGGCGCCATCTCGACAAGTGCCGAGGCCAATTTTTCCGCTGGCTCGTGGGTCAGGCCGGCGAAGATGACCTGATCGAGTGTTTCGGTGGCATTTCGGATCGCCTCGACGATTTTCGGATGGCGGTGGCCATGGGTGATGACCCACCAGGAGGAGATCGCGTCGAGGATGCGCTTGCCCTCTGTCGTTTCGACATAGGCGCCCTCGGTGCGCGCGATGACGGGCGGCACGGGCTCGGCGGCGTGCTGGGTGAAGGGATGCCAGACGGCGGAACGGCTCATGGCTTTGCCTGCAAGAACTGGGCCTCCAGGAAGTCGGCCGCGTTGAAGCTCGTCCGCATGGCCTCGGCGAGCGTTTCGGGCGTCAGCGGGTCGAGCCGGGGCAGGCGGCCAAGCACACGCACATTGCCCATCTCGGCGATGGTGCGCTGGGTGTCTGCCATCTCGTCGCCGATGAAGGCGACGCCCAGCAGCGGCACCGAGCGGGCGCGCAGCGCCTCGATGGACAAAAGCGTGTGGTTGATCGTGCCGAGGCCGGTGCGGGCGCAGAGCACCACCGGTGCCGCCCAGCGCGCGAAGACGTCGATGTAGAGCGTGCGCCGGTTGACCGGCACCATCAGCCCGCCGGCGCCTTCAACGACCAGTGGCCGTGCGGTGGCGGGCAGGGCGAGCGCGTCGGTGTCGATTTCGACGCCGTCGAGTTCGGCAGCGCGGTGCGGCGACAGCGGCTCCTTCAGCCGCCACGCCTCGGGCAGCATCCGTTCAGGCGCAAGGCCGGCGAGGCGTGTCACGATCTCGCTGTCGGTCTCTTCCTTGATGCCCGACTGCACCGGCTTCCAGTAGACGCCGTCGAGCAGGGCGGTCAGGCCCGCGGCGAAGACGGTCTTGCCGATGCCGGTGTCGGTGCCGGTGACCACGATCGTGGGCTGCGCCGTCATTGCGAGCATTCCTCTTGAAGGGCTGCAAACAGCGAGGAAACATCGTCCTCGCCGATATTGAGCGTCAGCGAGATTCTCAGCCGCGCCGTGCCCTCGGGCACTGTCGGCGGGCGGATGCCGCGGACGTCGAAGCCGCGCGCCTGCAGCGCTTCGGCAAGCTGCATGGCGCGCGCATTGTCGCCGATGACGATGGGCAGGATCTGCGATCCGCTTGGCGCGAAGCCCAGTGTTTCGGCTTTTTCACCTGCCAGCTTCGCCAGCTTGGCCAGCCGCTCGCGACGGTCGGGCTCGTCGGCGACGATGTCGAGTGCCGTGGCAGACGCCACCGCCATCAGCGGCGAGGGGGCCGTGGCATAAATGAAGGGCCGGCAGCGGTTGACCAGGTAGTCGCACAGCACGGATTGCGCCGTGACCAGCGCGCCCGAGGCGCCCAGCGCCTTGCCGCAGGTGTGCAGCACCACCACATTGTCGCGGCCTTCGAGATGATGCGCCAGCCCGCGTCCGCCCGGTCCATAGACGCCGGTTGCATGCGCCTCGTCGATGAAAAGGAAGGCCTCGTTGCGATCGGCGACGACAGCGAGCTCGTCGAGCGGGGCGCGGTCGCCGTCCATGGAATAGAGGCTTTCGGCGACGATCCATGGCCGGCCGGTGCCGCCATTGGCACGCCAGGTCTTGATGGCGTCTTCCACCGCGCCGGCGTCGCCGTGCTTCGCCTCGACCACCTCGGCGCGTCCGGCGCGCGCGCCTTCATGGGCGCTGGCGTGGATCAGTTCGTCGAGCACGATCAGGTCGCCTTTCTGGGGCAGGGTGGTGAGCACGGCGAAATTGGCGACATAACCCCCGCCGAAGAACAGGGCGCGTTCTGCGCCGAAGAAGGCTGCCGCCTTTTCCTCCAGCGCCTCGTGTTCGGGATCGTTGCCGCGCAGCAGACGCGAGCCGGTGGCGCCGACGGGCGTGCCATTGCCAAGTGCAGTGGCGACAGCGTCAGCCATGCGCTTGCTGCCCGCCAGCCCGAGATAGTCGTTGGAAGCGAAATCGAGCCCGGCTCGGCCGCTCAGCGCACGCAGCCGACTCTTGCGGGCCAGCCCGCGCAGGCTGGCCTCGTAGCGGTCGAGCAAAGCCCGCCCTGTCACCCCGCGTCGAGCTCCATCGGCTGGATGCCGAGACGACGGAACAACGCCGTGTCCTTGTCTTCGCCGGGGTTTTCGGCGGTCAAAAGCGTGTCGCCGACGAAGATCGAGTTGGCACCGGCAAAGAAACACAGCGCCTGCATCTCGTCGCTCATCGCCGTGCGGCCGGCCGACAGGCGCACATGCGACTTCGGCATCATGATGCGGGCAAGTGCGATGGTGCGGACGAATTCGATCGGCTCGATCGGATCAGCTTCGCCGAGCGGCGTGCCCTCGATCGGGATCAGCATGTTGATCGGCACCGAGTCGGGATGCTCGGGCAGGTTGGCGAGCGTCAACAGCATGTCGACGCGGTCGGCCTTCTCCTCGCCCATGCCGACGATGCCGCCGCAGCAGACCTTGATGCCGCTGTCGCGGACATTGGCCAGCGTATCCAGCCGGTCGGCGAAGGTGCGGGTGGTGATGATCTCGTTGTAGTAGCGCTCGGAGGTGTCGATGTTGTGGTTGTAATAGTCGAGTCCGGCCTGCTTCAGGCGCTGGGCCTGGCCGAGATCGAGCATGCCGAGCGTCATGCAGGTCTCCATGCCGAGTTCCTTGACGCCTTCGATCATGGCGACGACGGCATCCATGTCGCGCTCCTTGGGGCTGCGCCAGGCTGCACCCATGCAATAGCGCGTGGCGCCGCCGTCCTTGGCCTTCTTCGCCTCGGCCAAAACACGCTGCACCTCCATCAGCTTGGAGGCCTTGAGGCCGGATTCATGCCGCGACGACTGGCTGCAATAGCCGCAATCCTCGGGGCAGCCGCCTGTCTTGATCGACAGCAGGCGCGACATCTGCACCCGGTTGGGGTCGAAATTCTCGCGATGGACGGTCTGTGCCCGAAACAGCAGGTCGTTGAAGGGCGAATCGTAGATCGCCTGGGCTTCCGCGCGGCTCCACTGCGGACGCGCGGCATTGATCTCGGTTGCGGCTGCGTTCAGGTGCAAATCGGCGTTCATGCGCTCTCCATTGCCAAGACGTGTCCTTGCCATCCCCACCCGGGGCGGGACCTTTGCCCCGGTCAGGGTGCCGTGTCCAGTCCTATATCGAGGATCGGTGCGCTGTGGGTCAGCCAACCTACGGAAATCAGGTCGACACCGCTGGCGGCGATGGCGGGGGCGGTGGCGAGGTTGACCCGGCCCGAGGCTTCGGTGATCGCCCGTCCGGCGACCATTTTGACGGCCGTGGTCAAGGTATCAGGGGACATGTTGTCGAGCAGGACGGCGTCGATACCGAGTTCCAGCACGTCGTCCAGCTGTTCCAGCGTGTCGACCTCGACCTCGATCTTCACCAGATGGCCGACATTGGCCCGGGCGCGCTCGATGGCCGGGCGAACACCGCCCGAAATGGCGATGTGGTTGTCCTTGATCAGCACCGCGTCGTCGAGGCCGAAGCGATGGTTGGAGCCGCCGCCGCAGCGCACGGCGTATTTCTCCAGCGGTCGCAGGCCGGGCGTGGTTTTCCGGGTGCAGACGATGCGCGCTCTTTGGCCGGCAACCGCATCGACGATGCCTGCCGTGGCGGTGGCGATGCCGCTGAGATGGGACAGGAAGTTCAGCGCCACGCGTTCGCCGGTCAGCAAGCCACGCGCAGGCCCGCTGAGTGTGGCGATGACGTCGCCCGGAACCAGGCGGCTGCCGTCGGGTTTCTCGACCTTCATCTCGATTGCGGGCTCGATCAGGCTGAAGGCAAGCGCTGCCAGGTCGAGACCAGCCACGACGCCCTGCTGGCGCGAGGCGAGCACGACTGTCGCCCGGTGGTCCGCCGGCACGATGGCATCTGTGGTGATGTCGCCGGCGCGGCCGAGGTCTTCCAGCAGGGCGGCGCGCACCAGTGGCTCGAGCATGATCCGGGGCAGGGGGGTGAGGTGCATCGTCAGGCGCTCCGGGCAATGGGCAAGAAATCGAGCGAGGCCGCGGCCTGCTGTGCCGCGTCGAGCGTGATGCGCGATCGGCGCGCCGCGGCGCTGCGCAGGGGGAAGTCGCTGCGGCTATGGGCGCCGCGGCTTTCCTCGCGGCCGAGCGCCGAGACGGCCATCATCAGCGCCACGGCGGCGGGATCGGCTGCCGGCGAATTGCCGCTGGCAATCGGCAGCAGTGCCGCAACTGCCTCGCGCAGGCTTTCGCCGTCGCGCAAGACGCCCAGCGAGGACGAGACGATGTCGCATGCAAAAGCCGGATCGGGGCGTACAGGCACCGGCGGCAAGGCCTTTGCCACATGGTGCGTATCGGCGGAGGCGGCGACGCTGCGTGCCACCCAGCCGGCCACGACGACGGCTTCGGTCAGCGAGTTGCTGGCCAACCGGTTGGCGCCATGCAGCCCGGATGAGGCGACCTCGCCGCAGGCCCACAGGCCAGGCACGGTGCTGCGGCCTTCGCGGTCCACCGCCACGCCGCCCATGTGATAATGCGCGGCGGGACGCACCGGGATCGGCTCGCGCGCGGGGTCGATCCCGGCGTCGTTGCAGTAGCTCGCAATCGTCGGAAAACGGTCGGCAAAACCTGCGCCGAGGCAGGCCCGGGCGTCGAGAAACACCCGGTGGCCGCGGGCGAGATGGCGATGGACGCCGCGCGCAACCGCATCGCGCGTGGCAAGCTCGGCGCCCGGCAGCTCGGCGAGGAAGCGCCGTCCGGTTTCGTCGATCAGTACAGCGCCTTCGCCGCGCACCGCCTCGCTGACCAGCCGCATCGGCCGCAGCACGCCGTCGAGCGCGGTCGGGTGGAACTGGACGAATTCGAGGTCGGCAAATGCCGCGCCGGCGCGCGCGGCGAGCGCCAGGCCCTGGCCGAAGCAGCCGAGCGGGTTCGTCGTGTCGCGAAACAATGCGCCGACCCCGCCCGTGGCGAGCACGACGCGGCCGGTGGCGAGCGCCATGCTGTCGGTGCCGCCGGCGGCGAGAACGCCTGCGATGACACCGTTTTCGACGAGCAGCCGGCGCGCCGCGAAGCCTTCGACGACTGATATCGACGCGGTGTTGCGGACAGCGGCCACAAGCGCGCGCATCAGTTCGCGTCCGGTCGCGGCCCCTGCCGCGTGCACGATGCGCCTGCGCGCATGGGCGGCTTCGAGCCCAAGCTGCAGGGTGCCGCCGGCATCGCGATCGAAGGCGACGCCCAGCGCGGCGAGCCTGTCGATGGCCCGTGGCGCCGCCTCGACGATCCTGCGGACGATTGCCTCGTCGCACAGGCCGTCGCCGGCAGCCAGCGTGTCGGCGAGATGCAGTTCCGGCGAGTCGTCGTTGCCCATTGCCGCCGCGAGCCCGCCTTGCGCGATCGCGCTCGAGGCGTCGCTGCCCAGCGGCGCTGCGGACAGCAACACGACCGGCTCCGGCGCCAGCTCGAGCGCCGTCATCAGGCCGGCGAGCCCGCCGCCGATGATGACGGGGCGTCCGGCCAGGCGGGCGACGTCGGTCATACCGCAAGCATCCGTTCGACGGCGAGGCGGGCGCGCTCGGCGACGGCCGGGTCGATGGTCACGGCGTGTTGGTTGCGTTCGAGGGCGGAGCGGATATTGCCGAGCGTGATCAGCTTCATGTGCGGGCACAGATTGCACGGCCGGATGAACTCGACGTCGGGATGGTCGACGGCGACGTTGTCGCTCATCGAGCATTCCGTCACCAGGACGACGCGGGCCGGCTTCTCACGGCCCACATAGTCGGACATCGCGGCCGTCGAGCCGGCGAAATCGGCTTCGGCAACGACCTCGGGCGGGCATTCCGGGTGGGCCAGCACGGTAACGCCGGGATGGGCGGCGCGCATCTCGCGGATGTCTTCGGGCGTGAAGCGCTCATGCACCTCGCAATGGCCTTTCCAGGCAATGATCTCGACGTCGGTCTGGGCGGCGATGTTCTGCGCCAGATATTCGTCGGGCAGCATCAGCACGCGCGGCACGCCGAGCGATTCCACTACCGCCTTGGCATTGCCCGAAGTGCAGCAGATGTCCGATTCCGCCTTCACCGCGGCCGACGTGTTGACATAGGTGACAACAGGCACGCCGGGATAACGCTGGCGCAGCAGGCGGATGTCTTCGGGCGTGATCGAATCGGCCAGCGAGCAGCCGGCGCCCATGTCGGGGATCAGCACCGTCTTGGACGGGTTCAGCAGCTTGGCGGTCTCGGCCATGAAATGCACGCCGGCGAGCACGATGACGTCGGCCTCGACCTCCATCGCCTTGCGCGCAAGCGCCAGGCTGTCGCCGACGATGTCAGCGACACAATGGAAAATTTCCGGTGTCTGGTAGTTGTGCGCCAGGATGACGGCGTTGCGCTCGCGTTTGAGGCGCAGGATGGCGTCGATGTCATCGGAAAAGACCGGCCACTCGATGGCGGGAATGACGCGCTGGACGCGGTCATAGAGCGAGGCGGCGGAAGGGGTCATGCCAGACATCGTTGCTCCTATTATGCTCGAACTGAGTATAATTGGGGCATATGCTTAGCATGAGCATAAGCTCTGTCAAGCCGCGAATTGGCTATTTGGTGCCGGCGACCAGACGTTCGTCGAGCACGGCGTGGCGGAAACGGAACAGTTTCGCCGGGCGTCCACCGGTGTCGGCGCTCATTTCGCCGGTTTCCTCGACCAGGTCCTGCTGCTCGATAAGGCGGCGGAAATTCTGCTTGTGCACGGTAACGCCTGCCAGTGCTTCGACCGCGCGCTGCAACTGCAGCAGCGTGAAGGCCGGCGGCATCAGCTCGAACACGACGGGGCGATATTTGATCTTGGTCCGGAGGCGGCCGATGCCGGTGGCGAGGATTCGCCTGTGATCGCCGGTCATGGTCCGGCCCGGCACGGCAGGGGCATTCGTGTCGCCTTTCGCGCGCACCGCCTCTTCGACCAGACCTGCCTCGAACAGCAACTCGTAGCGCTGCAGCACCAGCTCTTCGTTCCAGTGACGGTCGTCGAAGCCGAAGGCGCCGGCGGCGCGGCGCAGCCGGTTCTGCCGCTTGTCCTGTTGCTCGGCAGCATCAGCCCACTGACGCAGGCGCGGCACGATGATGTCGTCGATAATTGCGGGCGCGCCCGTACGGTGGTCTTCCCAGGGGAAGAATTCGTACCAGTTGCGCCAGCTGCCCGGCGGCGTGCGGTGCGAGGGCTCTTCGCGCGTCAGGCCGAGATAGCTGATCGAAATCACCCGACGGGTGGCTTCCTCGATGCTGCGGTCGCGGTCGGCGAAGGTGTAGAGCTGCTCGATGTATCCAAGCGGGTGGCCGGTCTGCTGCTCCACCCAGTCGCGCAGTCCCGATTGCAGCGAACGATGGCCAAGCGCGAATGGGCCCGAGGGCAGGGTGGTGCCCTCCTTGACGGTGAGCACGACAGGATTTCCGTTGGGGGCCGCGACGAGCACCGCAATCAGATCCGCGCTGATCGCACGACGCTCAGTTGCACCTTCCTTGTCCGCCCCTGATGTCTTCAGCATATTGCCCTTCGTCGATTTCCGGCTGCAATCGGAAAGCCAGATGGATCAAAGGTCAACACCCAATCGCCTGCCGCCGACCTTCATCACATCAAGTGTTTGATGGTTATTGGCCTGCAAAGCCAAGAAAATCCACATGCCGAAGGGGATTACCGCGTGACGATGGGTAAAGCTGTCTCGCCGGGCTGACAAGAAGCTGACGCGTGTGTGGGGAAATGCTGAACAGCCCCGAAAGCAGCATCGATACCAAGGACATCGCTTTGCTTGACCGAGAGGTCTTCTACGTCGGCAGCCACGCTGCAACTGCCTGAAGCCAGTCGCTCAGCGGAGAGCCTGGCCACTGCTGCCGGGGCTGCAGGCCCCGCCGCACATCTTGGTCGAGTGCGCGTCCCGGGACCACCCGCCCCGGGACGCGTGTCTCCTTTGTCGATCAGTCCGTCGGCATCTTGCAGTCGGCGGCGTAGCTGTCGCTGTGCGCCGTCAGCACCTTGCTCTCGGTCTTGAGCACCATCTTGCCGTCAGCACCCTTTTCCGCCTTGAGCGAATACCAGTCCTGCACCGGATGCTGGTTGGGGCCGAACTTGAACGAACCGCGAACCGACGGGATTTCAGACGTCAGCAGCGCCTTGCGGAAGGCCGGCAGGTCGTCGACATCAGACTTTTCCAGGCCGGTGCCGATCAGAAGTGCCGCGTCATAGCCCTGGGCGGCGTAGTAGGTGATCGGACGGTCGCCGAACTTGGCCTTCCAGGCCGCGACGAAGTCCTTGTTCACAGGATTGTCGAAGTCGTCGTTCCAGTGGCTGGTGACCTTCACGCCGAGCGCGGCGTCGCCGACGGCACCGACGATGACCTGGTCGAGGGACGCCGGATGGACGACCATCGGGATGTCCTTGAGCAGGCCGGCCTGCTGGTACTGGCGCATGAAGGCGATGCCGAGGCCGCCCGGCTCGAACTCGTAGACGACGTCGGGCTTGGCGGCGCGGATCTGCGCCATCTCGGCGGCGAAGTCGGTCTGGTCGAGGCCGGTGTAGGTCTCGCCGACGACCTCTCCCTTGTAGAAGCGCTTGAAGGCGCCCATCGTTTCCTTGCCGGCCTGGTAGTTCGGCGCGATCAGGAAGGCCTTCTTGTAACCGAGCGATTGGGCAAGGGCGCCGGCGCTTTCGCCCTGGCTGTCGTCCTGCCACGAACTGACGAAATAGTTCGGGTGGCATTCCTTCCCTGCGAAGGTGGCGGATGCGGTGTTGGCGCTGACATAGATCGCGTCGCCGTCGAGAATGTCAGGCAGGGCGGCGAAGGCGACGTTGGCGAACACCATGCCGGTGAACAGCTTGATGCCCTGCTCGGACAGCATCTTGTCGGCGATCTGCTTGGCATTGCCCGGCTTCAGGCTGTCGTCCTCGACCACCAGTTCGACCGTCTTGCCGCCGAGCTGGCCCTGGTTGGCATCGATGGCGAGCTGGAAGCCGTCGCGGATGTCCTGGCCGAGATAGCCGGCGGGACCCGAAAGCGTCGTGATCATGCCGATCTTGAGCGGGTCCTCGGCATAGGCCGCACTGACCGACAAAGCCAGGACGGCGGCCGACAAGATTCCCTTGAAATGCATCAGATTATTCCTCTTCCCCAAAATTCCCCACCGCTCGGGCAAAGCTTCCGCAATCCTCGATCGCGGGCTGTGCCGGCCGTCGCGGTGGACGCTTCAAAGGGAGGGGCAGCAGGGCAGGCGGACGCTGCCCGTGGCCGGCGCATCAGCTCGCCGGTCGTCGTCGGGCAGAAACCGCAGGCAACAGCTGCTCCTCCGCAGTGTTGTCCAATCGCCCAAGCTTGGCCCAACCCGCATTCCGGTAAATGGAAAACTCGTCATCCAGCCATGACGTCTGGGAATATCAATCGTCCAGCGATTACTTATACGTCATGGCGCGCCAGGTCGGCGGCGGTGCGGCGCAGCGTCTCCACCAGCACTTCGGCCGCCGGCGACAGCCGCGCATTGGTCCGGGTGGTGATGCCCATCGGCATGGCCGTGGCGCGCAAGGTCACCGGCAGGATGACGATGGCGCCGGCGGCAGCCTCGCGGCGCGCCACCTGGGCGGGGAACACGCCGAGATAGTCGGCATCGATCAAAAGCGCCCGATTGGTCAGAAGCGAAACGGAATCCACCGCATGCGACGGCGGCTCGAGGCCTTCCTCGCGAAAGGCGATGTCGATCTGGCGGCGCAGGCTGGTTTCCTGTGGCGGCAGGATCCACTCCCAGCCAATCAGGTCGGCGAGGCTGAGCGCGCTGCGCTCGGCCAGCGGATGACCGCGGCGCGCGACGACACAGGCAATGTCGTCCATCAGCGTCTCCTGCACGACATTCAGCCGGTCGCGCTGCTCGGACAGGCGCCCGACCACCATGTCCAGCTCGCCGGCGCGCAAGGCCGGGATCAGCACGTCGTTGGTGCCCTCGACGATCTTGACCACCAGCTTGGGCCGTTCCTTGCGCAGCCGGGCGATGGCCGTCGGCAGCAATTCGGCCGAGGCCGACAGCAAGGTGCCGATGGCGACGCGGCCGCCGGTGCCGTCGCGCAGGTCGGCGAGATGCTCTTCGGCATGCGCCAACTGGGTGATGACGAGGCGCGCGTGCTCGGCCAGCGTGTCGCCGAACATCGTTGGCACGACGCCGCGATTGGTGCGGTCGAACAGCCTCGCCTTGGTCAGCGCCTCGATTTCCTGCAGCGCCTTGGTCACCGCCGACTGGGTCATGTTCAGCCGCTTGGCGGCGCGCACCAGATTGCCCTCTTCGACGATCGCCACGACCATGCGCAAATGGCGGATGGTGAGACGGCTGGTGACGAGTTTCATCGGAGCCTCACTTTCAAGTCGTTATGCCAGATTGATATTCCAAATCCTCATAGGAATTTCCAGAGAATTCACTTGTCTGAATGTCCAATCGCTGGAAACTTGGCTGGAGGAGGCGTTGGCGGCGCAAGGCGTTGCCAGCGCGCGGAGGCATTTTCGGCCTGAGGCGCCCCATTGCGGCCAGGCCCCAGACGTCGGCAGGATCTGCCGCACGGGGAGGACAATCCAGACATGACCGACAAAACCGGAACCAGGCGCCATGCGGAGATCGCAGGCGCTGGAATTGGCGGGCTCACCACGGCTGCCGCACTCGCCCAGCGCGGCTGGTCGGTGACGGTGCACGAGCGCGCGCCGAACCTGCGCACCTTTGGCGCCGGCATCTACATCTGGAGCAACGGCCTGCGCGTGTTGAAGGCCATCGGCGCTTATGACCAGGCCGTCGTCGGCGCCCATATCGGCCCGCAGTTCCACACCCGTGACCATGACAACACGACGATGGAGGAAATCCCCATCAACGGCCAGGGCGACGCCAGGCTGATCACCATCCTGCGCGAGCAGCTCATCAATTCACTGGTCGATACCTGCCGCCGCAGCGGCGTCGAGATCCTGACCAATTCGGAAGCGGTCGGCGCGACGCCGGAGGGCGAGCTGCTGCTCGCCGACGGCACGCGACGCAAGGCCGACCTCGTCGTCGGCGCCGACGGCATCAACTCGAAGCTGCGCGACTCGCTCGACCTGATGATGTACCGCAAGCATCTCGGCTATGGCGCCATCCGCATGCTGATCGGCCGCGACGACGCCGACGTGCCGGCAGAGGACCGCGACCGCTACATCGAATATTTCACCGGCACCCGCCGCATACTCTACACGCCGGCCAGCGCCACCGATCTCTATGTCGCGCTGTGCTGCGCCGCCGACGATGCGGCAGCGCTCAAGGTTCCGGCCGACCGCGCGCTGTGGACCCAATCCTTCCCGCATCTCGCCCATCTGGTCTCGCGCTTCGGCGATGCCGGCCGCTGGGACGCCTTCGAGGTGGTCAAGCTCAAGAAGTGGAGCAAGGGCCGCACGGCGATCCTGGGTGACGCAGCACACGCCATGCCGCCATATCTCGGCCAGGGCGGCGGTTGCGCCCTGATGAACGGCCTCGGGCTTGCCGCCGCCGTGGCCGATGCGCCCGACATCGAGCAGGCGCTTGCTGCCTGGGAAGAGCGCGAACGCCCGATCACCGAACATACGCAAGACACCGCCGAGCGGCTCGGCGACATGAATTTCTGGCCCGACGAATTGCGCTCCGAGGTGATGAAGATCACCGGCAAGAGCCGCGAACTCGGCGCCGAGCGCATGAAGACGGCGCGTTATCAGCCGACCGCCACCGAGCCGCTCGCCTGACCAGCAAACATCGGGTGCTGTGCGCCCCAGACTTCGGAGACTTCAGATGAAATCCATCCAGATCGGCGCCAACACGCTGTCCTACGACGAGGCAGGCGAGGGCGAGGTTCTCTTGTTGCTGTCGGGCTGGTGCCAGGACCACCGCCTGTTCAAGACGCTGGCGCCCGAACTCGCCAAGACCCATCGCGTCATCCGCCTGGACTGGCGCGGCCATGGCGAGCATCGCGAGCATGACGGCGACTTCACCGTCGACGACCAGGCGTCCGACGTCGCAGCCTTCCTCGACAAGATGAACATCGACAGGCTGGTGCCGGTGTCGACCTCGCATGGCGGCTGGGCCAATATCGAGGTGACCGATCGTCTTGATGTGGCGCGCATCCCGCGCACCGTCGTCATCGACTGGATCCAGACCACGCCGAACGAAGACTTCTTCCGTATGATCGACCACATCCAGGATCGCACCAACTGGGAAAACGGCCGCGGCGATTTCTTCAACTACTGGATCGGCGACACCGAGAACCAGGACATCGTCAATCACGTCAACAACGAGATGGCCAAATACAGCTTCGAAATGTGGGCGCGGTCCGGCCGCGAGATCGGCAAGGCCTACCGCAAATGGGGCAACCCGATGCAGCGCATGGCGGCACTGAAGGACAAGCGTCCGATCACCCACATCTATTCGCAGCCTTTCGAGCCGGAATATGCTGAGGCGCAGCTCGATTTCGCTGCCGGCAACGACTGGTACAAGCCCAACAAGCTGCCCGGGAGAACGCACTTCCCTACGCTCGAGCAGCCCAAGGTGGTGGCCGACACCATCCGTGCCTTCGTCGCCTGACAGGAGGTGTGCATGAGCGTGCTTGCCGAAGAAGCCAACTGGCCGCGTGACGTCCTCGACCGCGACTATGGCGCGCGGGCGTCCGTGACGCCCGAGGTCTTCGAGGCGGCAATGCGTGACTACCGAAGCCGTTCCGAGGAGATGCGGGACCATGCCACGCATCTCGACGTCGTCTACGACGAAGAGAGCGGCCAGACGATCGACATCTACGGCACCTCAGGCGAGGCGCGGCCGGTGTTCGTGTTCATCCATGGCGGCTACTGGCGCATGCTCTCCAAGCACGATTCCGCCTTCATGGGTGATATGCTGGCGACGAACGGCATCGCCACCGCCGTGGTCGATTACCGGCTGGCGCCCGAGGCGTCGCTCGACGAGATCGTGCGCGAGGTCAGGGCGGCGATCAGCTTCCTGTGGAAGAATGGCCGTGCGTTCGGCATCGATCCTGCACGCATCCATGTCGGCGGCAGCTCGGCCGGCGGACATCTGACCGGAGCGGTGCTCTCGCGCGGCTGGCATGACGAGGCAGGTGTGCCGGAGAACGTCATCAAGGGCGCGCTACCGATCAGCGGCCTGTTCCAGCTCGCGCCGATCTCGAGATCCTTCGTGCAGGACTGGATCAAGCTGGACGACGCGGCGGTGAAACGGCTGAGCCCCGCCGCCAACCTGCCCAGGGTCGGCTGCCCGATCGTCGTTGCCTATGCCGATGGCGAGCCCGACGGCTTCCGGCGGCAATCGACCGCATATGACCAGATGTGGCGCGAGGCTGGTTTTGCCTCCGAGCTGATGGAAATCCCCGGCCGAAATCATTTCGATGTCCTGCTCGACCTTGCCTCGGAGGACACGGTCCTGTCTCAGGCCTTGCTCCGCCTGATCAAGGGCTGAGCCTTAGCTGGCGTCGCGCGGCGTCAATTGCTGCGCGTAGCGGCGCACGACACTGGCAAAGGCCGAGACGGCAGGCGACACCGAGCGCCCGGTGGCGTGGATCAGCGACACCTCGCGCGAGATGGTCGGTTCGGCCAAGGGCTTGCCGGCGACCTTCCTGAACCGCGCCGCCGCCAGCGCATAGGTGGGCAGAACGGCGATGCCGAGGCCGGCTTCGACAAGCGCGATGGCCGTCGTCACCTGCGTCACCTCGAAGGCCGGCTTGAACGGCATCTGCGCCATCTCGAAGCCGACCTCGACCAAGAGCCGGATGCCGCTGTCGCGCGTCAGCGTGATCAGCGGCTGGTCCGCCAGGGCCGCCCATCTGATCGTCTCCGCGCCAAAGAACGGACTGCGGTGGTCGCAGAACAGCATCAGGCTGTCGCGCACCAAAGACAGCCTTTCTATGCCGTCCTCGGCCGGAGAAAAGGTGCCGAGGCCGCAATCGGCCTGGCCGCTGCGCACGCTGTCGACAATCTGCTCGGTGCCGACGTCGGCAAGTTGCACCGATATGCCGGGATAGCTCTTCTGGAACTCGGCAATCGCCTGCGGCAGCACCACCGAGGCGAGCAGCGGCGGCGCGGCAATGCGCAGGCGTCCGCGCCGGCGTTCGGCCAGCATGTGCACGCCTTCCACCGCATGCTCCAGTTCCTCGATCACCTTGGTTGCAGAGTTCTGGAACTCGCGGCCGGCATCGGTCAGCTCGACCCGCCGCGTGGTGCGGTCGAACAGGCGCACCGACAGTTCCGCCTCGAGATCGCGGATTGCCTGCGACAGCGCCGGCTGCGCCGTGCCCAGCCGCTTCGAGGCGCGCGAAAAGCTGCCGAGCTCGGCGACCGCCAGGAACTGCTGGATCTGCTTGATGGTGATCTTCACTGATGTCTCCGCGCACGGCTCCGGCGGCCGGCCTCTTGCGTCGCAAACTTATACAGAAAACAGTCTTAATTTATCAGATAAATCCATCTTGTCGATATAATGGTTTCCGTCGATGTTGGCACCAAGACGCACGGGCCGCTGCCCGGAACCGTCGAACTGATGCCAATTGCGAAGCCGAGGCGCCCGATGTCCAACTACCCCGATCTCCAGCTTTACATCGGCGGCGCCTGGCGGCGGACGGCGGAAACGCTGCCTGTCATCAACCCGGCTGACGAGAGCGTGATCGGCGCTGTTCCCGTCGCATCCACCGGAGATCTCGACGCTGCGCTCGAAGCTGCCGAGCGCGGTTTTGCCGTCTGGCGCAAGACCTCGCCCGCCCGCCGCGCCGAGGTGCTGCGCAAGGCGGCTGCACTTCTGCGCGAGCGCATCAACGAGGTTGCCACCGACATCACCCGCGAGCACGGCAAGCCGTTCCAGCAGGCGCGCCTCGAAGTCATTCGCGGCGCCGAGTTCTTCGAATGGGATGCCGGCGAAGCGCAGCGCACCTATGGTCGCGTTATCCCGAGCGAACCGGGCATCCGCTACATCGTCCATCACCAGCCGATCGGCACTGTGGCGGCGTTCTCGCCATGGAATTTCCCGATGAGCCAGCCGGCGCGCAAGATCGCCGGCGCCCTGGCCGCCGGCTGCTCGATCATCATCAAGGCCGCCGAGGAGACCCCGGCAGGCTGCCTGCACATCGCACGCGCCTTCCATGATGCTGGCCTGCCGGCTGGCGTGCTCAACCTCGTCTTCGGCATTCCGGCGCAGATTTCCGAATATCTCATCCCGCAGGAGCAGGTGCGCCTGATTGCCTTCACCGGCTCGACCGCCGTCGGCAGGACGCTGACCGGCCTTGCGTCCCGTTATGTCAAGCCGACGCTGATGGAGCTCGGCGGCCACGCCCCTGTCATCGTCTGCGACGACGCCGATCCGGTGAAGGCCGGCATTGCCTCGGCCATCCGAAAGGTGCGCAATTCCGGCCAGGTCTGCACCTCGCCGACGCGGTTCTTCGTCCATGAGAGCGTCTACAAGCCGTTCACCGAGGCCTTCATCGAGCGCGCCCGCGCCGTCAAGGTCGGCAACGGACTGGAAGAGGGTGTCGAAATGGGCCCGGTGGCCAACCATCGCCGCGTCGAGGCGATGGAAATGCTGGTCGCCGACGCCGTCTCGAAGGGCGCCAAGCTTCTGCTCGGCGGCGAGCGGCCGCGCAACAGCGGTTATTTCTATCCGCCGACGGTCCTCGCCGATCTGCCCGGCGATGCCCGTGTCATGCGCGAGGAGCCGTTCGGCCCGCTGGCGGTGATCAATCCCGTCTCCTCGCTCGAAGAGGCGATCGAGAAGGCCAATGGCGTGCCTTTCGGCCTCGCCGCCTACGCCTTCACCAATTCGGCCGCCAATGTCGACCAGATCACCGACGATCTGGAAGCCGGCAACGTCTCGATCAACACGCTGGAGGCCTCGGTCGCCGAGACGCCGTTCGGCGGTGTCAAGGAGAGCGGTTTCGGTCGCGAAGGCGGCGCCGAAGGCATCCTGCACTACACCGTGATCAAGAACGTTTCGCACCGCATGGCAATCTAGCCGAAGCCCGCAATCGCCTCGTAAAGGTTCGCATTCGATGAAGTACGACAAGAAGACCGCCAAGGCCCATTCGAGGGCGACGATGAAGGGCATCTGGGCTGCCGCCCTGATGCCGTTCAAGGACGACCTCTCGATCGACGAGGACGGTTTCCGCAGCAATGTCGATCACTGGATCGGCGACCTCGGTATTGACGGCTTCTTCATTGCCGGCAAGCAGGGCGAGTTCTTCTCGATGTCGCTCGACGAGCGCAAGCGTTGCTTCGACCTCGCCGTCGACGCCTGCGCCGGCCGCGCCCAGACCATCATGTCCTGCTCCGACCAGAACATGGACGTCGTCATCGACCTCGCCAAGCACGCCCAGAAATGCGGCGCCGACTACATCGTCGTGCACGCGCCGATCCTGCATTTCTTCAAGGAGCAGGACGAGACGCTGCTCAACTACTATCGCACCATCGCCGACAAGGTGGACATCGGCATAGCCCTCTGGAGCCATCCCGACAGCGGCTATCTGATGAGCCCCGAACTGTGCAACAAGCTCGCCGACATCGAGAACGTGGTCGCCATCAAGTATTCGGTGCCGCGGCCGATGTATTCCGAACTGACCCGGCTTGCCGGCGACCGCATCCTCGTCAGCACCGCCTCAGAGGAGGAGTGGCTGGACAACATCCTCGAGCTCAACTGGCAGCTCTATCTCTGCTCGTCGCCGCCTTATCTGATCCAGACCAAGCACGACAGGCGCATGCGCGAATACACCGACCTTGCCTTGTCAGGCAAAGCCGAGGAAGCACGCCGCATCCGCGACAGCCTCGACCCGGTGCGCGCAGCACTCAAGAACACGCGCCCGGCCGAGAAGCCGCATTCGCACCAGAAATACTGGCAGGAGCTTCTGGGGCAGGCAGGTGGACGCGTGCGTCCGCCGCTGCTCGAACTGACCGAGGACGAAAAGCGCGCCACCCGCGCCGCCGTCGAGGCATGTGGGCTGAAGACTTCAGCCTGACCGATCAATCCGACGCTCGCGCGCCGACCCAAAGGAGGAACGACAATGACCAGACGCCTTTCGGCCTTCAGCTTCTCGAAGTGGATCGACGAGCACGCCCACCTGCTCAAGCCGCCGGTCGGCAACCAGCAGATCTGGGAAGACGCCGACCTGATGGTGACTGTCGTCGGCGGCCCCAACAAGCGCACCGACTATCACGACGATCCGGTCGAGGAGTTCTTCTACCAGCTCAAGGGCGACATGATGCTCAAGGTGGTGGACAACGGCAATTTCTACGACGTGCCGATCCGCGAGGGCGAGATTTTCCTGCTGCCGCCGCATGTGCGCCACTCGCCGCAGCGTCCGCAGGAAGGCTCCATAGGCCTGGTCGTCGAGCCCAAGCGCAATGACGGCCTGCTCGACGCCTTCGAATGGTACTGCTTCGAGTGCAACGGGCTGGTCAAGCGCGTCGAGGTCACGCTGAAGAGCATCGTCCGCGACCTGCCGCCGATCTATCAGGCGTTCTACGCCGACGAGAAGGCGCGCACCTGCCCGCAATGCGGCGCGCTGCATCCGGGCAAGACCCCGCCGGAAGGCTGGGTGAAGCTCTAATCCGACCGCATTGTCACAACGGTTCGCCCAGGAGTGGGCCGCTCCAGCTCAGGATCCAGGCATGAAACTGAAGTCTTCGCTCATGGCCTTCGCGGCTGCGTCGCTTTTCGCCCCGGGGGCACTTGCACAAGACCCGGTCAAGATCGGTATGATCACGACGCTTTCCGGACCGGCTGGCTATCTCGGCCAGGACGTGCGCGACGGTTTTCAGCTGGCGATCGACATGGAAGGCGGCAAGCTTGGTGGTGTGCCTGTCACCGTGCTGGTGGAGGACGATGGCCTCAAGCCAGGAAATGGCCGGCAGATCGCCGACAAGTTTCTGAACGACGAGGGCGTGAAGCTGTTCACCGGCATCGTCTTCTCGAACGTAGCTGGTGCGACGGTGCCCGAGATCGTCGACGCTGACGCGATCTTCGTCAGCCCCAATGCGGGCCCGTCCGAATTCGCCGGCAAGGGATGCCACCCCAACTACTTCGTTCTCTCGTGGCTGACCGACACGATGCAGGGCAGTGCAGGCCAGAATGCCACCGATCTCGGCTACACCAAGGCCTTCGTGCTGGCACCCAACTATCAGGCCGGCAAGGACGCCATCGCCGGTTTCAAGCGCTACTTCAAGGGCGAGATTTCGGGTGAGATCTATACGCGTCTCGACCAGACTGACTTTGCCGCCGAGATGGCGCAGATCAAGGCGGTTAATCCGGACGTTGTGTTCCAGTTCCAGCCTGGCGGCCTGGGTATCGCCTTCCTGCGTCAATACCAGCAGTCGGGTTTGCTCGGTGCCGTGCCAATGGTCATTGCCGAGCCGTCGATGGACCACGCCATCCTCAAGGCCGTGGGTGAGGCGGCTGCAGGTTTGAACGTATCGGGTTCATGGAACACCGACTTGGACAACGAGACCAATCGCGAGTTCGTCGCCAAGTTCGCAGACACCTACAAGCGCACGCCGACCATGTATGCGGCGCAGGGCTATGATACGGCGCTCGCCATCGCCTCGGCGCTCAAGCAGACGGAAGGCGATGTCGAGGACATCGAGGCCTTCCGTGCGGCGCTGCTCAAGACCGAGTTCAAAACTACACGCGGCAGCTTCAGCTTCGGCAAGAACCAGCATCCGGTTCAGGACTGGTACGCCATGCAGGTGGTCAAGGACGCCGCCGGCGAGATGACTCTCAAGACCCGCAAGAAGCTGATGAGCGCGCATGGCGATCCGTTCGCCGGCGAATGCGACCTTTGAGGCGGCTTGCGGCATGAAGGTCACGCGTCAGCGCATAGGTGAACTTGGCATCGAACTGGAACAGCTTCACGCTGGTCCAGTCACGGTGACCTGCATTCCCGACATGGCCAATGTCGCCTGGCCGGCAAAGGCGATCTTCGCGGGGCTTTCCCGCGAGGATCTGGAAGCCGCTGCCAGGCGCTCGCCCGCAGGCACTGTCGATCCGGAAGCCGAGACGGTGGCGCTCAGCTTCAACTGCTATGTCGTCGAGACGTCTGATTACGTCGCGCTGATCGACGGCGGCATCGGTGACGGCAAGGAGCGGCCGCACCGGCCGGCCTGGCATCGCCGCGAAACCCAGTTCCTCCAGACCTTGTCTGCGCTCGGCATTTCGCCCGAGCGCGTCGACATCGTCATCAACACGCATCTGCACGCCGACCATGTCGGCTGGAACACGAGGCGGGAAGGCGAAACCTGGCGGCCGACCTTTCCCAATGCGCGCTACGTCGTCGCCCAGACCGAACTAACCCACTGGACCAAGGTCCACGAGGCCTCGGTCGATGGCAATACGCTGCATGGCGCCTTCGCGGATAGCGTGTTGCCCATCATCCGGTCGGTCGGCTTTGAGGCGGTGGCTTCGGACGCAGAGGTGGCGGCAGGCCTGCGGCTGAAGCCGGCGCCGGGACATTCGCCCGGCATGGTGGTGGTCGCGCTCGACACTGAAGAGTGCGAGGTGCTGTTCCTGGCCGACGCCGTGCACCATCCGCTGCAGCTCGGCGACGACAGCATCGTCTGCAATTTCTGCGAGGACCCGGTTGAGGCGCGGACGACGCGGATCGGCCTGCTCACCGAGGCGGCTGCCGCAGGAACGGTGCTCGCGCCCTATCATTTTCCCGCCCCCGTCTTCGGCCGGCTCAAGGCAGAGGCGGCTTCGTTCCGCTTCGTGCCTCTCGACATCGAGGCAATCGAGCGGCTTGCGACCGACCTGGCAATCAACAATGCGCGCTGAAATGCGCCGATCAGAGGAGAACTAAGGATGAATGTGAGGACAACACTTCTTGCCGCATCGATCGCGGGCCTTGCGACGTTTCCGGCAATTGCTGCCGATCCCGTCAAGATCGGAATGATCACCACGCTTTCGGGCCCGGCAGGCTATCTCGGCCAGGACATCCGCGACGGCTTCATGCTGGCGCTGGAGGAGGGCAAGCTCGGCGGCGTGCCGGTCGAGCTGGTGGTCGAGGATGACGGCCTGAAGCCGGGGCAGGGCAAGCAGATCGCCGAGCGCTTCATGGGCGAGCAAGGCATCAAGCTGTTCACCGGCATCGTCTTCTCCAACGTCGCCGGTGCCACCGTGCCCGACATCGTCGACAACGACGCCTTTTATGTCAGCCCCAACGCCGCGCCGTCGAACATGGCCGGCAAGGAATGCAACCCGAACTATTTCGTCGTCTCCTGGCAGAACGACAGCCTGCATGAGAGCGCCGGCCAGAACGCCACCAATCTCGGCTACAAGAAGGCCTTCGTGCTGGCCCCGAACTACCAGGCCGGCAAGGATGCCATCGCCGGCTTCAAGCGTTACTTCAAGGGCGAGATCGCGGGCGAAATCTACACCCGCCTCGACCAGACCGATTTCGCCGCTGAACTCGCCCAGGTTCGCGCCGCCAAGCCGGACGTGGTGTTCCAGTTCCACCCCGGCGGCCTCGGCATCACCTTCCTGCGCCAGTACGAGCAGTCGGGCCTGATGAAGGAAATCCCGATGGTCGTGGCCGAACCGTCGATGGATGGCGTCACGCTTGCAGCCGTCGGCGATGCCGCCATTGGCCTCAACGTGACCAGCCACTGGAACTCGGACTTCGACAACGACGCCAACAAGAAGTTCATGGACGCCTGGAACAAGGCCTACAACCGCCCCGTCACCTATTACGCCTCGCAGGGCTATGACGCGGCCCTGGCTTACGCCTCGGCGCTGAAGGCCACCGGCGGCAACCTGGACGACGCCGACGCCTTCCGCGACGCTTTGCGCAAGGCCGACTTCGAATCCGTGCGCGGCAAGTTCGCCTTCGGCCCCAACCAGCACCCGGTGCAGAACTGGTACGCGCTGAAGGTCGAGAAGGGCGATGACGGCAAGCCGATGCTGAAAACCGTCGGCGAGGTCCTCAAGGACCATGGCGACGCCTACGCTACCGAGTGCAAGATGTAACCTCTATCGGCTCGCGACGGCGGGCGGCAGCGGTGCCGTCCGCCAGTTTCCCCGTTTTTCCAATCGAAGCGACAGGCGATGACGCTCTTCCTCGAACAAATGCTGAATGGCGTGCAATTCGGCGTCATGCTTTTCCTGCTGGCAGCCGGCCTGACGCTGATCTTCGGCATCATGGGCGTGATTAATCTGGCGCATGGCTCGATCTACATGATCGGCGCCTATGCCGGCACATGGGCGGCCGCAGAGACCGGCTCATTCTGGCTCGGCATTCCGGCAGCGCTTGCCGCCGCAGCTGTCACCGGTGCCGCGATCGAATTCCTCGTCGTGCGCAGGCTTTACCAGCGCGACCATCTCGACCAGGTGCTGGCGACCTTCGGCCTGATCCTGATCTTCAACCAGACCATCACCATCCTGTTCGGGCGCCAGCCGCTGTTCGTGTCGATGCCCGAAATGCTCGGCGGGTCGGTCGAGCTTCTGCCCGGGCTGGTCTATCCGGTGTACCGCCTGGCGATCATCGCCGTCGGCCTGCTGGTGGCGCTCGGGCTCTATCTGCTGATCAACAAGACCCGCATCGGCATGCTGGTCCGCGCCGGCTCGACCAATCGCGAGATGGTGCGCGCGCTCGGCGTCGACATCCGTCTGCTCTACACGCTGGTCTTTGGCCTTGGCGCGCTTCTGGCCGGTCTCGCCGGCTTCATGGCCGGTCCGATCCTCGCCGTCCAGGTCGGCATGGGTGAGCAGATCCTGATCACCACCTTCGTCGTCGTCGTCATCGGCGGTGTCGGCTCGATCCGCGGCGCCTTTTTCGCCAGCCTCATCCTCGGCGTCGTCGACACCGGCCTGCGCGCCTATCTGCCGGGCCTTTTGCGCCAGGTCATGGTCGGACCGGAAGCCGATGCGCTCGGCGCCGGCATCTCGTCGATGGGCATCTATCTCTTGATGGCGATCGTCCTCCTCATCAGGCCGAAGGGCCTGTTCATCCGAAATTCCTGAACCAGGCGCCGACATGCCCATGGAAAAGACACTCAAGCGACCCGCCTTGCTCGCCGGCGTGCTGATCGCGCTGATCGCATTGCCCGCGGTCGCCGACGCAACCGGCTATGCCGCGCTGACGTCGCTCGCAACCCGCGTGCTGATCTACGGCATTGCCGCCGCCAGCCTCAATTTCGTGCTCGGCTATGGCGGTATGGTCAGCTTCGGCCACGCCGCGTTCTTCGGCATCGGCGGCTATGTCGTCGGCATCCTCTACCAGCATTATTCGCTGGGCGAGCCGCTGTTCGGCTTCATCCCCGGCACCAACCAGCTGTTGATCACCATTCCGGTCGCGCTGGTGATATCAGGCCTGATGGCAGCGCTCATCGGCGCACTTTCTCTGCGCACCGGCGGCGTGCAGTTCATCATGATCACGCTCGCCTTCGCGCAGATGCTGTTCTTCCTGTTCGTCTCGCTGAAAACCTATGGCGGCGACGACGGCCTGATCATCCGCCGGGCCAACGAACTGCCGGGCCTCAACATGCGCGACAAGCAGACTGTCTATTATGTCTGCCTTACGGTCACGGTGGCGTTCTTCTTCGTCATGTGGCGCATCGTCAATTCGCGCTTCGGCAATGTCATCGTCGGTCTGCGCCAGAGCGAAAAGCGCATGGCCGCGATCGGCCTGCCGGCCTACCGCTACAAGCTGATGGCCTTCGTCATCTCGGGCATGGGCTGCGGCCTGGCCGGCGCGCTGATGGCCAACTTCCTGCGTTATGCCAGCCCAGACATGATCCACTGGACCAAGTCGGGCGAGCTGATGGTGATGGTCATCCTCGGCGGCGTCAGCACGCTGTTCGGCCCGCTGCTCGGCGCCGCCGTGTTCATTGTGCTCGAATCGATCCTCGCCTCATGGACGGAGAACTGGCAGCTCGGCCTCGGCCTGATCCTGTTGTTCGTCGTGCTCTACACACAAGGCGGCGTCCAGGGGCTGGGCACCAGGCTTTTCGGGAGGCGCGCATGACTCCGGTCCTCAACGTCCAGGGCATGGTCAAGCGTTTCGGCGGCCTGCTTGCCACCGATCACGTCGACCTGACCGTCAAGCCGGGCGAGATCCACGCCCTGATCGGCCCCAATGGCGCCGGCAAGACGACGCTGATCTCGCAGCTGATCGGCGAGCTCAGGCAGAACGAGGGCACGATCGAGCTCGATGGTGTGCCGATCACCACGCTGCCGACTGCCAGGCGCGTGTCGATGGGCCTGGCGCGCACCTTCCAGATCACCTGCCTACTGCCCGACTATACCGTGCTCGACAATGTCGCCATTGCCGTCCAGGTGCGGCAGGGCCACAGCTTCCGCTTCTGGGGCAACGTCCGCCACGAGCACCAGCTCGGTGAAAGCGCCCGCGGCTTCCTCGATGCTGCCGGTCTTGGCGACCGGGCCGGCGAACTGGTCGCCAACCTGTCGCATGGCGAGCAGAAGCAGCTCGAGCTTGCCGTGGCGCTGGCCACAAAGCCGCGCCTGTTGCTGCTCGACGAGCCGATGGCAGGCCTTGGCCATGTCGAGAGCCAGCAGATGATCGAGATGCTGCGCGGTCTCAGGAGCCAGGTCTCAATGCTGCTCGTCGAGCATGACATGGAGGCGGTGTTCGCGCTGGCCGACCGCATCTCGGTGCTGGTCTATGGCCGCATCATCGCCACCGGCACCGTCGACGAAATCAGGGACAATCCCGAGGTTCGCACTGCCTATCTGGGGGAGGGAGACGAGTTATGCTGAGCGTCGCCGGACTGCAGTCGGCCTATGGCCGCAGCCAGGTGCTTTTCGACGTCGCGCTCGAGATCGGCGATGGCGAGGTGGTGACGCTGCTCGGCCGCAACGGCATGGGCAAGACCACCACCGTCAAGTCGATCATGGGGCTGCTCAAGCCGCTGTCGGGCGAAGTACGATTCACCGGTCGCGACGTCTGCGGCGCCACGCCCGAGACGGTCGCCCGGCTCGGCGTCGGCCTGGTGCCCGAGGGGCGACAGACCTTCTCGACACTGACGGTCCGTGAAAATCTCGTTGCCACCGCCGCCAATCGTCTCGGTCGCAAGGACCCGTGGACGCTGGAACGCGTCTATGCGCTGTTTCCAAGGCTGAAGGAGCGCGCCGGGCAGGCTGCCGGAACCCTGTCGGGTGGCGAGCAGCAGATGCTTGTCGTCGGCCGCGCGCTGATGACCAATCCCAAGCTGCTCATCCTCGACGAGGCGACCGAGGGCCTGGCGCCGGTCATCCGTGCCGAAATCTGGGGCTGCATCGAGGCGCTCAAGGCGGAAGGGCAGTCGATCCTTTTGATCGACAAGAACCTCAACGTGCTGAAGCGCCTGGCCGACCGCCACTATATCCTCGAAAAGGGCCGCACCGTCTGGTCCGGCACCGGCGAGGACCTGACCAACAATGCCGAGCTGGTGCAGAGCTATGTCGGTCTCTGAGTCTCGCCGGTTGCGGCTGTGCTTCGTCGGTTGGGGGGCGATCGCCTCGCGGGTGGGCGAGCTGCTCGCCGAGCGGCAGCCGGCGGGCGTGGAGATCGTGGCGGTTGCCGTGCGCGATCCCCAGCGCCAGCGCACCGCGCTGCCGCAAGGTGCGCGCCTGATCGGCGGGCCGGACGAGCTCGCCGGGCTCGACGTCGACATGGTCATCGAGGTGGCCGGCCGCCCGGCGGTCGCCATCTGGGGCGAGGCGGCCTTGCGCCATGCGTCAAGTATCGTCGTGTCCTCGGCAAGCGCATTCACCGACGACGCGCTGCTGGGCCTTCTCCTGGCTGTCGCCGATGAAACGGGCAGCCGCATCGTCGTGCCCTCGGGCGCGCTCGGCGACCTTGGTGCGCTCGCCGCCGCCTCGGTGCTGCCGCTGGACGAAGTCCGGCACACCATCGTCAAGCCGCCGCTTGCCTGGAAGGGCACGCGGGCCGCCGAGATGATCGACCTGGACAGGCTGGCAAGGCGCACCGAGTTCTTTGCCGGCACGGCGCGCCAGGCTGCGGAGGCATTTCCGCAGAATGCAAACGTCGCCGTCATCTCGGCCCTGTCGGGCATCGGCCTGGACCGCACGCGCGTCGCGCTGGTCGCCGATCCCTCGGCTGCGCGCAACATCCACGAGATCAGTGCCGCCGGCGCCTTCGGCAAGCTCGATCTGAGACTGGAGAACGAGCCGCTGAGGACCAATCCGAAGTCCTCCGAGATGACTGCGCTCAGCCTTGTGCGCCTGATCGAAAACGCGGTTGCGCCGTTGGTGCGCTGAGCGCCAAGCCAGGGTTCTGCCCGCGCGCCGAGGCGACGATTTCCTCTGCTGGTTGCCTTCTACCTGATGATGAGCGTGTTGCGCACCGGGATGGTGTCATCGAACGACATCTGGACGCCGGTGCCGGAGCCCGGATCGACGGCGTGGACGTGCAGATGCGGTTCGGTGCTGTTGCCGGAATTTCCGACCTGGCCGACCGGGGCGCCGGCCACGATGCTGTCGCCGACTGCAACCGCAACGCTGCCCTTGCGCAGATGGGCAAGCTCGACATTGAGATCGCCGCAGGACACCACGACATGGTTGCCGGCGGCATTGTCGCGGTCGGCCATCCGCGGGGCAAGGTCGGGCAGCCCGTCCACCGCCGCCAGGATCGTGCCGTCGCACGGGCTGACCACCGTCTTGCCGAAGATGACATAATGCGCGGGATCGGCCGGCAGCAGCCCCGACGCCCGAAACCCAAGCGTGTTGACGGCGGTGATGTCGAGGGCATGTCGTTGTGCTGTGTGATCGCTGTGATGGTTGAGCACGCCGATCGTGCCGCCATGCGCCACCACGAAGCGTCCGGCCTCGAGCGGGAAGGTGAACTCGCGCGGGTCGTGTCGCCCGACAATACCGATCACGACATAGGCGAGTGCGGCGCCGAAAACCACCACCGAGGCCAATGCCGGGATATGCCTGCTGGAGATCGGGGAGCCGTCCGCGGGCAGCCAGGGCTTGCGCAGGTGTCGCCAGGCTGAGACGGCTGCCACTGTCGCGAACAGGCCGACCAACGCGATGCGGCTCCACATCCCGGCAATGTCCCATCGCGCCACGATCACGACCAAGGTCACCAGCACAGCACTTTCAACCAGCACCAGCACCAGCAGCCAGCCTAGCCGTGTCGGTTCGTCGAGCCGCCACAATCGCCAGGAAAAGGCGAGCGGTACGGCGACTGTTACAAAGGACATCAGGGCAATGACTGCAAACATCGCCTAGAGATAGGAAGTGGGGGAAAGGTTGCGAGGGCGAATTGTGGGCGTGTCGGCTACGGCACAACATGCATGTGAGGATCGCAGCTGTCGTTAGGGCTTTGATGCTCCTTGTTACAGGGCGGCTTCTTCGGCCAAAAACGCAACCAGCAGATCGCTGACCTCGCGAGGCTTGTCCACTGTCAGCGTATGTCCGGCCTGTGCCAGCAGCGAAACTTCGCAGGCTGGAGCATTGGCGCGGATACGCGCCGCTGCTTTGTTGACGTCGTAGAGCGCATCATCTTGCCCCAGCAGGAACAGGGTTCGCGCCGGCAAACGTTGCAGATCCTCTGCTGACAGCCTTGGCGGCGGCGGTGGGCTTTGCCGCTGCGACTGCCAGCGCGTGACGAAATCCTGCATGACCAGCCCAGTCGGTTGCGGCGCGTGCGGCGATGAGATCAGGCGATAAAAGCTGCGAATCCTGGAGTCTGTTGGAGCAATGGTCGCCACAACCGCCCTCAGCATGAAGCTCAAACGCAGCGGCTCGATATGGGGCGGCGCGAGCAATGCCAGTCCTGACACGCGTTCGGGGTGTTTGAGCGCAAAATCGGCGGCCAACCATGAGCCGAAAGACGCACCCGCCAGCGCCGTTTGTCCAAGACCGATGCCGTCGAGCACTTGCGCCAGCCAGCGGACATGGCCGCCCGATGCATAGGCTGGTCGCGCGCCTGTGCTCCTGCCGACGTCGCCGATGATGTCGAGAGCATAGACGCGGAACGTCGCAGCGAGCGCAGTGATGTTGTGAAACCACATCGTCGCGTTGCCACCCCCGCCATGCAGCAGCACCAGCGGAGACGCCGTCGGATTGCCGGAAGCGATGAGATGGGCCTTGCCGAATTCGGTATCGATGAAACGGCTTTCATAAGATACCGGCCATCGCGCCAGCAGTGCATCATAGTCATCAAGAACCCTGTCCCTGGCCGCGTCGGATTTGAAGGGCGACTGAACTGGCATCAGAAATTCTCCCAAAGCTTGCGGCGGCAGCCAAAGCTGCTTCATGCTGTCGAGTTGTTCGAGGGTGTAAAACAGCGTCAATTTGCTCATATGGCGCCATCAACATTGCGAGTTCATTGCGGTTCTTGCCTTGCCAACTGCCGATGCACACACCGTGGATTGTGAAATGCACCGTTCCGCGGACGAGGCGAATGCGCCCGGCCAAAATCAATCTGCAGGGGCTATTGCGGAAGGCTGATCAATCAGACAGGCAGTCGCTTGGCAGACAAAGCCGCATTTCGAAGAGACGCGGCCTGTCTTTCCAATGTCGCGTCAACGGCTTTCGCTTCCGGCTATGACGCTGCCTTGCCCAGGGCCTTGCGTGCGTCCTCGACCAGCCAGGCCGGGGCGCTGACGCCGGGCTTTGCGGGCAGGTAGACAAGCTGGATCGGCCCGCCTTCCTCAAGCTCTGCCCATTTGCTGCTGGCCACCGTGGCCGCCCGGCGATGCTCGACCCCGTCGGCTCCGACATAGGAAAAGGCGATCCGCCGCCCCATTGATCCGGCCTTGCCCGTCCCGGTGCGGAATTTCCTGACCACAATGCCTGTCACCGGCAGGCCATGACGCGCCAGCTCGCCAAACTGCATGCCGCGCCACACCAGCGCGCCGACAATGGCAAGCGTGATGATGATGACCGGCAGGAAGGCATAGAGTAGAAAGCCCATGGCGGCAGTCTAGCGCCGAGTTTGGGGGAGGCAACGTGGAGATGCCGATGTCGCCTGGGCGATGCCATGCCGGCAGTTGCCGCCTAGTCAGGTCCGGCAATTCGCACATTCAGCCGCGAGGCCAGAAATCATCGCAATATCAGAAGGAGAATGGTGGGCGATGACGGGCTCGAACCGCCGACATCTTCGGTGTAAACGAAGCGCTCTACCAACTGAGCTAATCGCCCCAACCGGGCGGACCAATAAGCGGTTCGCCTGTGATCCGCAAGTTCAAATGCATGCCGTTGCGGCAGGTCGAGGCGTCGGAAAGCCCGGTTTTGTGGACATCGAAAAATAGACGACAAAGTTTGTCGATTATCTCTTCGATGTCGCTTGACACTCCCCATCGAACCCCGTAATTCACCGCCAACGACGCGGCGCCCAGCGCCAACGTCCAGAGCGCGGGTGTAGCTCAGTCGGTTAGAGTGCCGGCCTGTCACGCCGGAGGTCGCGGGTTCGAGCCCCGTCACTCGCGCCAGTTTTTCAAAGGCTTAGCCTTTGCCGACTGATCCTCTAGATCAAGGTTTCAATGCCTTCCCTGAAGGTGCCGGGAACCGAGGATCCATCCCAATCTCCACACATATCCGCGCAGCCGCATGTCGTCGATATGCAACTGCGAATCGCGTCGATGGAACGGTCCATCGCCGGCGATTCGTGCCGGCAGGAGAATCACCCTGTGGGCTGTTTTTTCGCTCGCGCCTTTTTGCGGAATGATTCTCTGCTTCGGGCAGATTCGCCGAGCACACCGCACGGGATGCACGAAGCGCGAGAGGGGGATGCCTGAGCCTGTGGATGACCGGCGGCTGCCTCGGCTCAGAGATACTGGCCGAGCTTCTTGCCGATCTTGATGAAGCGCAGCGGGTCGACCGCCTCGCCGTCGCGCCGCACTTCATAGTGCAGATGCGGGCCTGTCGAGCGGCCGCTGCTGCCGACCTCACCGATTTCGTCGCCAACCGCGATCTTCTGGTCGGGGGCGACGAGGATCTTGCTGAGATGGGCGTAGCGTGTGGTGAAGCCGCCGCCATGATCGATCTCGACCATGCGGCCGTAGCCGCCGTTCCAGCCCGCCTTGGTGACGATACCTGCGGCCGTGGCGCGCGCGGGCGAGCCGTAGGGGGCGCGGAAGTCCATGCCGGAATGTAGGGCGGGCGTGCCGATCAGCGGGTCGGTGCGGACCCCGAAGGTGCTAGAGATCGAGCGGCCGGCGGCCGGATTGGCGAGCGGCAGCTTGCGTGCTTCCGTCTTGAGGCGGTCCAGCATGTCGAGCGCTGCGTCGAGCTCCTTGACCTTGCTTTCGAAGGCGATTGGGCTGTCGAAGGCCATCGGGTTGTCGAGCGGCACCAGCGGGCCACCCACGCCCGTTTTGCCGAGTTCCCCCGATTTTTCCGTGGAGACGGGCAGGCCGGCATTCTCCAGCGCGTCGGTGATCGCACCTGCGGTCTGGTAGGCGTTATCGGCAAGTGCGCCGATGCGCTTTGCCTGATCGTCCTCGATGCTGCGCAGCGACTTGTTGATGGCGACGAACAATTTGTCGGCCCGGTCGGCCCGGCTTTCGCCATCGGGCTCGGCGGTCCGTGTCGACCAGAACGAGAACGGGCGCACCGCAGCAGTGTCGGCCGCCGCGTAGGCGAGGGGGGGATCGATCGTGGGCGTGATGTCGGCGCGTTCGTCTGTCTTGCCGGCGGGCGCGGCGTCAGTCACCTCTGAGGCTGCCGCCTTGTCGAGGACCGGCCCAAGCCTGACATTGCGCTGGCTGAGCTGCGATTGTCGTTCGAGCAGCTCGCTGACCTTGGTTTCCATCAATTGCTGGTCGAGCAACTGGCGGCTGGTGATGCGGTCGACCTGGGCGCGCAGGGCCGAGATACGGTCTTCGTAAGCGTGCTGCATGCGCGCCTGGCGAGCGGTCGCGGCACCGATCAGGTCGTCGCGCAGCACGAGATAGGACGTGGCCGTGAGGTAGCCGATGGCGATCGCGGCGAGTGCCGAACCGGCTGCTGCGGCCACCCATGGGCGTATTGTGAAATGTCGGATCTCGTTGCCGCGTGCAATGATGACGGTATGGGGCTCTTTGCGCCTGCCGAAAACGGCGGCCTGATTTGCTGCTTTCACCGGACCGAACTCTCATCACGAACAGCGACGATCCGATTACACATTATTAGGGTTAACAAAGCTTTGCCCGCATCGGCCCGGCGGCCTGCCTTCCGGATGGGCAAAGACAAGAAAAACCCGCCACAACAAGATATGGCGGGTTCCTGTCTGTCCAAGTCATGCGATGATAATCTTGCGCCGGATTTGATAAGGCGAGACTATACGCGACCGGACTTTATTCTGATATTGTCGACTGGCTCCGATCTAACGTAGGAAAAGCCAGAGCAGGATGATGATGGGGATGGGAATGCCAAGCATCCAGAGGATGACGCTGCGGAACATCTTTCTTCTCCCGTTGATGGTCGTCTGGATGAGAACGTCGGGAGCGGGCATCGGTTCCGCAGCGCGCGATTTTCGCTAGAGCGCCTTCACCGCCTCCAGCACTTCGGCGGCATGGCCTGATACCTTCACCTTGCGCCAGATCCTCGCGATCTTGCCGTCGGCACCGATCAGGAAGGTTGAGCGTTCGACGCCCATATACTTTCGGCCATACATGGGTTTTTCGGTCCACACGCCATAGGCCTCGAGCGCCTTTCGCTCTTCGTCGGCAACCAGATCGATGCCAATTTGGTGCTTGGCCTTGAATTTGTCGTGTTTCTTGGCGCTGTCGGGCGAAACACCGATGACCACCGCTCCAGCCTTTTCGAACTGAGGCTTGAGTTGGGTGAAGTCGATCGCCTGGGCGGTGCAGCCCGAGGTATCGTCCTTGGGATAGAAATAGAGGACAACAGGTTTGCCGCCGAAGTCGGAAAGCGTCAGAATGCCCCCGCCGTCGCGCGGCAGCGTGAATTGCGGGGCGGTTTGGCCTGTCTCGAGTTCAGACATATCGATACCCTTGTTTGAAGTTACGGGGTGAGCCGGCAAGGATGTCAGGTTAAGAATGCCGGACTTGGATTCGTCCACGACCGAAACGACTACGGGACATAGCGTGGATCAGGAAGTGCCCCGGCACGAGAAAATCCGGTTCAGGCGCGATGAGATTACCGATCTCGGCGCCATGCCGTCGGCTGCGGGCCAGGAACCGCCGCGTCCACGTATCTCCGTGCGGCGGCGTGCCGGCCATTGCGTGCTTGCCGCAGTGGCTGTCCTTGGCTCGCTTGTGCTTCTGGCAATCATCGCCATCGAAGCGCTCAGCTACTCCGGTTTCGGCCAGGACAGGCTGCGTGCAGAGGCTGAACATGCCATCGAGGGCCTTGCCGGCGTCGATGTTAACGTCTCGATGGGGCAGGCGCGGCTGACGCTCGATGGCCTCAGGCTGATCGCGGTCGAGGTTCCCGACGTCAGGCTCACCCGCGCGGATGGCTCGCCCATGGCCGAAGCCGGCCTGATGCGCTTCGGCATCCGGCTCGTGCCGTTGCTCACCGGCAATGTCCGCCTCGGCAATGCCAGCATTTCCGATGCAAGGATCGTCGTCGATGCGATGCCGGCCGCCGGCGGTTCGGACTGGAGTACCGTGCTGCGCAACGAGCAGGGCCTCGTCGATCCGCAGAAGCTGCTGGACGAGACGTTCCGGGGCATTCGCCGCGGCTTTGACGCGGTCCAGTTCGATGCGATGCGCGAAATCGCGCTCGGCAATGTCGATTTCGTCCTGCCTTCCGGCGGTGAGGTCAAGGTCGTGCGCGTCATCGACGCTTCGCTCGCCAAGACCCGCTCTGGCGAGCTGCGTATCGCTGCCAATTTCGACGTCGATGGCCGCGATGTCGAATTGGCCGCCGCGGCCCGGCGCGACAGCGCCGCCAATCGGGTCGCAGCCCTCGATGCGACCGTGTCGATGAGCGACCCCTTCGCCGGCAAGGCCGACATTCCGGCAGCCAAGGCAAGCCGCATCGGCTCTGCCGAACTGACGATCACCGGACAGGAGGGCATCGGCGGCGACGGTTCCGAACTGATCGCCAAAGGTTCGATCGGCAAATCCACATTGGATCTGCACGAACGCGGCCAGCTTGTCGGCGACGTCACCGTCGACCTTCGCCTTGCCGGCGGCGAAAACAAGCTCGACATCCGCAAGCTGCTGGTCTCGACCGGCCGCTCGACATTCGATTTCGCCGGCGGCTTCGGCCCGCGCCCGGCGACCGGCAATGCTTCCGACAATCCAGCCTATCGCTTCGAGCTGATCAGCCGCGACTCGCGCCTGGCGCCTGATGAATCGCCCGAGCCGGCGCTCAGTTTCCTGGCGCGGATCGCCGGCACCTACGACGTGGTCACCAACACGCTCGCTGCCGAGCAGATCGGCCTGAAATCAGGACCGGGCGGCGAGGCGCTCGGCAAGGCGTCGGTGCAGTTCGTCGACGGCAAGGCGCCCGGCATCTTTGTCGCCTTCACCATCCATGACATGTCGGTCGCGCATGTGAAGCAGCTGTGGCCGTGGTTTTCGGCCCGCAATGCCCGGCTCTGGGTGCTGCACAATCTCTATGGCGGCCGTGTCGTCGACGGCAACGTGCAGTTCGACGTCAGGCCCGACCGTCTCGGCAACGGCGTGCCGCTCAACGCCCAGGAAGTGTTCGGTCGTTTCGAGATCGACGGCTCGCGCTTCGACGTCGCCGGCCGCATTCCGCCCATTCGCGATGCCAGGGGCATCGTCGAATTCCACGGCAACGACGTCGACGTGTCCTTGTCCCAGGGCACCGTCTTCATGCCCAGCGGCCGCACCGTCGCCGCCAGCAACGGCACGCTGAAGGTCGTCAAGGCCAATGTCATGCCGGTCATCGGCTCGCTCGATATCGATGTCGATGGCAGCGCCGATGCAATCGCGGAACTCGCTTCCTATGAGCCGATCAATGCCATGCGCCACGTCGGCATCCTGCCGGAGGAGCTGACGGGCGACGTCACCGGCAACGTCAAGGCCGACATTCCGCTCACCAGCGGCATCGACACCGACAAGCTCGATTGGAAGGTGGCGCTCGATTATGACGGCCTGGCTGTGGCCAAGGAGTTCGACGGCCAGAAGCTGTCCGACGCCGACGGCAACATCACCGTCACACCAGACAAGGCCGTCATCGTTGCCAAGGGCAAGCTCAATGGTGTTCCGGCGGAACTCGACCTTGTCGAGCCGCTGCGCGACAATGGCATCGATAAGCAACGCAATGTCCAGTTCGTGCTCGACGACAAGGCACGCAACGCGCTTGTTCCCGGCCTGTCCGACATGCTCTCGGGAACCATCAAGGTCGATGTCGAACAGCCCGAACCCGGCAAGCGCCACATCGTGGCCGACCTGACCGCGGCCAGGCTCGATCTGCCATGGGTCGGCTGGAGCAAGGGGCCGGGCATATCAGCCGAGGTGTCGTTCACCATGACGTCGGATGGCGACAGGTCGACGCTGTCCGACTTCAACCTCGACGGAAAGACATTCACCATCACGGGCGACGTCGCGCTCGCCAATGGCAGCCTGTCTTCGGCGCGCTTCAACAAGGTGCAGCTCAACCGCGGCGACGACGTCGCGGTCAACATCAAGCGCTCGGGCAAGGGTTTTGCGGTCCAGGTCAAGGGCAACTCGCTCGATGCGCGCGCGCTGATCAAGCAGTTCATGTCCGACGTCGACAGTGCGACGAAATCAGCCGGTTCAAACTCCATTTCGGTCACTGCCAATGTCGACACTCTGGTCGGCTTCAGCGGCGAGAAGCTTTCGGGCGTTACGCTCGAGTATTCGGGCTCCGGCTCAAAGGTCGGCGGGCTCAAGGTCGACGCGACAGCCAGTTCCGGTGGCCGGATCACCGTCAGCAACGTGCTTCAGGGCGGTGGCCGCCGCCTCGACGTGCGATCCGCTGACGCCGGCGCCATCCTGCGCTTCCTTGACGTCTATGCCCGCATGCAGGGCGGATCGCTGGCGCTCGCGTTGGAATCCTCAGGCGACGGGCCACTCAAGGGCCAGGTCGATGTGCGCGAATTCGTCGTCGTCGATGAACCGAGGCTGGCCTCGATCGTCGCCAGCAAGCCGGCCGGCGACAATCGCAGCCTTAACCAGGCGATGCGTAAGGACATCGACGTCTCCAAGGTGAGGTTCGAACGCGGTTTCGCCCAGATCGACAAGCGCTCGAAGTACCTGGCATTGGACAAAGGCGTCCTGCGCGGGCCGCTGATCGGGACGACGTTCCAGGGCACGCTCTACGACCAGCAGGGCCAGATGAACATGACCGGCACCTTCATGCCGGCCTATGGCCTCAACCGCATCTTTGGCGAGCTGCCGCTTGTCGGGGTCATTTTGGGCAACGGACGCGACGGCGGCCTGATTGGCGTTACCTACAAACTCTCGGGCGATGCCAACGCGCCCAAGCTGCACGTCAATCCGCTGTCCGCGATCGCGCCCGGTATCTTCCGGTCGATCTTCGAATACTGAGCACGCAGGCGGCACCTGTCCCCAGACATGAAAATGGCCGGCATTGCCGGCCATCTCGGTTCCTGCGGGGGGCGTTACGCCGGGCGTTGATTACGCCAGGCGTTGATTACGCCGGGCGCACCAGAATGTGCTTCTTCTTGCCGAGCGACAGCTTGACCACGCCTTCCGGCGTCAGGTCGGCTGAAGTCACCGCGCGACGCTCGTCGCTGACCGACTGGTCGTTGATGCGCACAGCACCGCCCTGGACGTGACGGCGTGCTTCGCCGTTCGAAGCGGCCAACCCGGCGCGAACGACAAGCGACAGCAGCCCGATGCCGGCCTTCAGCTCGTCGCCTGGCACCTCGACCGTCGGCAGCGTATCGGCGAGCGCGCCTTCCTCGAAGGTCTTCCGCGCCGTCTCGGCCGACTGTTCGGCTGCCGCGCGGCCGTGCAGCATCGCGGTCACCTCGGTCGCCAGCACCTTCTTGGCGTCGTTGATCTCCGAGCCGCCAAGGGCTGCCAGGCGCGCGATCTCGTCGAGCGGCATCGCCGTGTATAGCTTCAGGAAGCGCTCGACATCGGCGTCCTCGGTGTTGCGCCAGTACTGCCAGAAATCATAAGGCGACAGCATGTCGGCATTGAGCCAGACGGCTCCGTTCATCGACTTGCCCATCTTGGCGCCGGACGAGGTCGTCAAGAGCGGCGAGGTCAGCGCGTAGAGCTGCGGCGTACCGAGGCGGTGGCCCAGGTCGATGCCGTTGACGATGTTGCCCCACTGGTCGGAGCCGCCCATCTGCAGGCGCAGGCCGTAGCGCTTGTTGAGCTCGACGAAGTCGTAAGCCTGCAGGATCATGTAGTTGAATTCGAGGAACGACAGCGACTGCTCGCGGTCGAGGCGCTGCTTGACGGAATCGAAGCTCAGCATGCGGTTGACCGAGAAATGCTGGCCGACATCGCGCAGGAATTCGAGATAGTTGAGCGGCAGCAGCCACTCGGCGTTGTTGACCATCATCGCATCGCGCGGACCGTCGCCGAAGGTCAGGTAGTTCGAAAACACCTGCTTGATGCCGTCGATGTTGGACTGGATCAATTCGGGCGTCATCAGCTTGCGCGCCTCGTCCTTGAAGGACGGGTCGCCGACCATGCCGGTGCCGCCGCCCATCAGCGGCACGGGGCGATGGCCGGTCTTCTGCATCCAGTACAGCATCATGATCTGGATCAGGCCGCCGGCATGCAGGCTCGACGCCGTCGGATCGAAGCCGATATAGGCCGACACGGTTTCCTTGCGGAACAGATCGTCGAGGCCGGCGTCATCCGAGGTCTGGTGGATGAAGCCGCGCTCGGAAAGGGTGCGCAGGAAATCGGACTTGAAGGCGGACATGGTTTCTCTCTCGGCGGACGATTGGTACGGCAGATCCGGCTTTGGATCGGCGACGCCAGCGCTTTAGCATCTGAAGTGCCAGAATCACAAGGATTGCCAACCGTCAGCGGCGTCCCTTGTGGTGCCGGAAACGACTGCGGTGCATGGATGGACGCCAACATGACGGATGAAACGGTTCTCGAGACACCACGGCTGTTGCTCCGGACGTGGCGCGACACCGACCTGGACGATCTCGTCTGGCTGCATTCGCAGGTGCAGGCGTCGCGCTATCTGTCGATCACCGGCCAGCCCTGGACACGCGACGAGGCTGCCGGCCGCATGAGGGGCTGGGCCGAGGAATACCGGCTGCACGGCATCACCAAACTCAAGCTGCAGCGGCGCGAGGACGCGCGCTTCGTCGGTCGCGCCGGTTTCTCCATGTTCGCCGCTACCGGCCAGTTCGAACTCGGTTATGCCATTGCCCCGCAATTCTGGGGCAATGGCTACGCCACCGAGATAGCCGCAGCCCTGGCCAACTTCTTCTTCGACCGCAGGATAGGCGATCACTTCATCGCCTTTGCCCATGTCGACAACGCGACGTCGCTGAACGTGCTGGAAAAGATCGGCATGCGCTTCCAGCACACCGGACCGATGAACGGGCTTGAGGCCCACGTCTACACCATGAGCAGCACCGACCCGCGGAAGCGCTAGGCGGTCCTGCCGCCAGCGTCAGGGGACTTCATCAAAGTTTCACCGAGGCGTCACCTGCCCGACATGGCCCGGACCTAGCTGGAGGGCGTTCCTTCAACCAATCGGGGTCCAACATGCGACGCTCTCTCTATCTGGCTGCGGCTGTTCTCGCGCTTACCACCGCCTCCGCCTTCGCGGAGGAGACGGAATTCAAGGCAACGCTTGCCGGTCACGCCATCCTGCCGGCGAACACGATCATTGCTTCACCCGAAAACGCGCCGGAGCACCTGCGCAGCTCGGGCAAGTTCACCACGCCCGACCGCAAGCGCGCCGAAGGCCTCGGCACTGTGCCGGGCAAGGACGGCGTGCGCCCGACCGGCTTGTCGCTGCCTTTCGACGGCCAGCCCGTCCAGGGCTTCTCCGGCATCAAGGCCGTCGGCGACGGCACGTTCTGGTCGCTGTCGGACAACGGCTTCGGCAACAAGCTGAACTCCACCGACGCTGCTCTGATGCTGCACCACGTCTCATTCGATTGGGACAAGGGCACGATGAACCACATCAAGACCCTGTTCCTGACCGATCCCGACCGCAAGGCGCCGTTCCCGATCGTGCTCGAAGGCTCCGACACCCGCTTCCTCACCGGTGGTGATTTCGACGTCGAATCGATCCAGCCGGTCGCTGATGGCTTCTGGGTCGGCGAGGAGTTCGGCCCGTATCTGCTGAAGTTCGATCTCGACGGCAAGCTGACCGACGTCATCGACACCGTTGCCGAAGGCGAGCCCGTCCGTTCGCCCGACCATCCGACGCTGACCCTGCCGGGCAATCCGGTCGCCAAGAATCCGGTCTTCAACCTCAAGCGTTCGGGTGGTTATGAAGGCCTTGCCATGTCCAAGGACGGCTCCAGGCTTTTCGGCATGCTCGAAGGGCCGCGCTACATGGCCGACGGCGAAGTCGAGAAGGTCGACGGCAAGACGGCGCTGCGCGTCATCGAGTTCGATGCCGCCAAGAAGGAATGGACCGGCCGTAGCTGGCTCTATCCGCTGGCCGACGGCGGCGAGGCGATCGGCGATTTCAACATGATCAGCGCCACCGAAGCACTCGTCATCGAGCGCGACAACGGCGCCGGCACCGCCGACAAGGCCTGCGCAGACGCCAACGCCCCTAAGCCCGACTGCTTCGCTCGCGCGGCCAAGGTCAAGCGCATCTACAAGATCGAGATGACTGACGACAATGTCGGCAAGGCCGTGCGCAAGGTCGGCTACATCGACCTCATGAAGATTGCCGACCCCGACAACAAGAAGCGCCAGGGCGGCGGCGAGGGCTTTTATGATATGCCCTTCGTCACCATCGAGAATGTCGATCTCGTCGACGAGAGCCACATCGTCGTCGGCAACGACAACAACCTGCCGTTCTCGGCCGGCCGCTCGCTCGACAAGGCTGACGACAACGAATTCGTCCTGCTTGAAGTCGGCGACTTCCTGAAGGCCAAGTAAGGCGCAACATCCGGGCCGCCTTGGCGGCCCGGTTTCATTCTATGAGATTCCGACCCCAAGTGGCTTTCGGTACAACAGGAATCCGTTGTCCGGCTTCTCGGCCTGACGGACAAAGCCGCAGCTTTCGACGCAGGCGATGGAGGCGAGATTGTCGTTTTCGATTTGGCCGTCGATATGGGTGTAACGGCCGCTGACATGCGCGACCAGGGCCGCCAGCACACGTTTGCCAAGCCCTCGGCCGCGTTGGCTGGGGTCAAGCACGATCAGCAGGCTGATGCCGCCGTCATCCTGCTGGTCATATTGCAACACGGCAAGCGGAGCGTCGCTCGCACCATGCGTGGCCACGACAAGATGGGCCGGACTTGCCGGATCCGTGACATAGGCGAACCAGTCCGTGCCGGGGAAGTCGACGCGCCGTGCCACCTCGGCATCATCGAACCACGCCGCATAAGCTGCTAGCTCGTCGCTGCGAAACGGCCGGAGGCTGATCCCGTTCATGCCTCAGGACGCTTGCGCCAGGTGCAGCAGAGGAAATGGCTTTCCCTGGCCGTCGCGTTCGGAGCGGCCGACCTGCCTGAAGCCGCATTTCAGATAGAAGGCGACGCCACCCGGGTTCTGCTCGTTCACGTCGACCGCAAGCGGCCCCTTCAGCCGGCCGACATGCTCGATCAGCGCCCTGCCGATGCCTTTGCCATGCTGGCTGGTGCTGACGAACAGCATTTCGACCTTTGGGCCGTCCAGACCGATGAAGCCGACGGGCTTGCCATCGCTGTCCTCCGCCACCAGCACCTCGACGGCGGGCAGATAGTCGTCGCGAACGAGCGGACGGAAGAACTGAATGTCGTCTTCGCCGAGGAAGTGATGTGTGGCACGCACGGCATCCTCCCAGATGGCGACGAGCACGGCATTGTCGGCCGCGACGCGGGGACGGATGTTCATGAGAGGCTCCAGGTCGAAAGGGCTATTCGCCCGCGAGCCCGCCATACTGGCGGACCAGTTGCGCCATGCCGCCGGCCGGCTTCTGCTCGGCCTCTATGCCTTCAGCGACGCCGATGCGGTCGCCGACGGGCCGGTTCTGGCTGACCTTCCATTTGCCGTCGATGGCGGTGATGTCGATTTCGAGCCCGATGATGCCCTTCAGTTGGGCTGCGATGTAGGCATCAGGCGCGTCGGAGACCTGCCAGGGCTCGGTCCGCCCGGCTTCCTGGCTGGCGGTGAGCGCGGCGATCTGCCCGGCAAGCCAGTCCTTGTCGTCGATGACACGCGCCATGCCGTGCACCTGCACAGTCGCATAGTTCCAGGTCGGAACGACCTTGCCGGTTTCGCGCTTGGTTTCGTACCAGGATGGGGTGACGTATGCGTCCTCGCCCTGGAACACCACCAGCACCGGCATGTCAGGCGTTTCAGCCAGCAACTGCCATTGCGGGTTGGCGCGGGCGAGATGCGCTCGCAGCCGTCCATTCGGGCCGATGTCGGCGTCGAGCAGAAATGGCAGCGGATTTGCCACCGGGCCTTCCGATCCGTTGCAGATCAGAAGGCCGAGCGGATGGTTGCGGATCAGCGCATGCAAAACGTCCAGCCTGGTCTCGCGAAACAGCGGGGGCTGGTACATGCGCGGAACTCCTCTTAGCGCAGGCGCTTCGGACGCGGGTCCGAAAGCTCGCCGGCGAGACGGCGGTCGAGATACTCGGCGCACTCGTCGATCACCAGTTCCGGGTCGTTGCCGAAGAAGTGGTTGGCACCGGGGAGCGTCTTCTGCGTGATGGTGATGCCCTTCTGCGTGTGCAGCTTGTCGACCAGGCCCTGCACGTCCTTCGGCGGCGCCACCTTGTCGGCGTCGCCATGGATGATCAGGCCCGACGACGGGCAGGGTGCCAGGAACGAGAAATCATAGGTGTTGGGCTGCGGCGCCACCGAGATGAAACCTTCGATCTCCGGGCGGCGCATCAGAAGCTGCATGCCGATCCAGGCGCCGAAGGAATAACCGGCGACCCAGCAGCTCTTCGAGTCAGGATGCAGCGACTGCACCCAATCGAGTGCGGCAGCCGCATCCGACAGTTCGCCGGTGCCGTGGTCGAATTCGCCCTGGCTGCGGCCGATGCCGCGGAAGTTGAAGCGCAGCGTGGTGAAATCGCGCTTCTGGAACATGTAGAAGAGGTCGTACACGATCTTGTTGTTCATCGTGCCGCCAAACTGCGGGTGCGGATGCAGTATGATGGCAATCGGCGCGTTCTTTTCCTTGGACGGCTGATAACGACCTTCCAGGCGACCCGCCGGACCGGTAAAAATGACCTCTGGCATAAACTACTCCACTTGACGCAAGGCCGATGAAACAATCCTGTGCCCAGCCTTGACGCGAGGGACGCGTCTTCTTAGAAGCTAGTTTAGAACTGTTCAAAACTGGGTGGCGAAACCGCCCATTTGGCAAAGCGGGTAGATAGGACGGCTGGCCTTGGAATTTCAAGGAAATTGCGCGTCCTCCCATCCGAACATGATTTGACAGGGCAAAAACCAGGAAAATGGCCGGACCGCGCGCCTATCTCGACTACAATGCCAGTGCGCCGCTGCTGCCCGCAGCGCGTGCCGCCGTGGTCGCGGCGCTCGAAGTCGGGGCCAACCCGTCGTCGGTTCACAGCGAGGGCAGGGCCGCCCGCAAGATCATCGAGGATGCCAGGCGCGATGTCGCCGCCCTCGTTGGCGCCAGGCCTGAACATGTCGTCTTTACCTCCGGTGCCACCGAAGCCGCGACAACGCTTTTGTCGCCCGACTGGCGCATGGGGCGCGGCGCAGTGCGCATGTCGCATCTCTATGTCACCGAGGCCGATCATCCTTGCGTGCTGAATGGCGGCCGTTTCCCGGCGGAGCGGCTCACGCGACTTGGCGTGGATGGCGACGGCATCGTCGACCTCGTTGGCCTGGAAGCCGCACTCGCCGCCCACGACAAGTCGGAAGGCCTGCCACTGGTGGCGATCCACGCCGCCAACAACGAGACCGGCGTCATTCAGCCCATCCGCGCCATTGCTGAACTGGTGAAGGTGGCTGGCGGGGTGCTGGTGCTCGACGCCGTCCAGGCTGCGGGCCGCATTCCTCTCGATATGTCAGAGGGTTATGCCGACTATCTGATTCTTTCCTCGCACAAGATCGGCGGCCCCAAGGGTGCCGGCGCGATCGTCGCCCAAGCCGATCTGATGATGCCGGCACCTCTGGTGACGGGCGGCGGTCAGGAAAAGGGCCATCGCGGCGGCACCGAGAACCTGCCGGCGATATCTGGATTTGGCGCTGCCGCGCGCACCGCTCTGGACGGGCTGGCCGGGATCGGCGAGGTCCGGGCCCTGCGTGATCGCCTCGAAGAGACGGTTCTGCGGCTTGTTTCCGATGCGGAAATCTTCGGAAAGGCAGTCGAACGGCTTGCCAACACGACATTCTTCGCTATTCCGGGCGTCAAGGCTGAGACGGCACAGATCGCCTTCGATCTCGCAGGCGTTGCGCTCTCGGCAGGTTCCGCGTGCTCGTCGGGCAAGGTCGGCCCCAGCCATGTGCTGAAGGCGATGGGCTTTGCCGACAATCTGGGTGCGCTGCGCGTGTCGATTGGCCGGCAGACGTCCGAGGCGGACGTGGAGAAATTCGAAACGGCCCTGGCGGCGCTTCTTTCGCGCCGCACGGACCGTACCAAGGCCGCCTGATCGGCGGAAATTTGGCCCAACGGCCAGTGAACGGGTGTGTCAGGGACGCCAAAGGCATCCTTCCGGGTGAATTCCGGGCAAAAACACACTATATGGAACTTACGCCGCTCCAGCGGTGCCATAGTTTGAAAACTGTCGGGCCTTGACCCCGGCGTGGATGGAGAACGCTTATGCCTGCTGTGCAGGAAACGATCGAGCAGGTCCGCAAGATCGACGTCGACCAATACAAATACGGCTTCGAATCGTTCATCGAGATGGACAAGGCCCCCAAGGGCCTGAGCGAAGACATTGTCCGCTTCATCTCGGCCAAGAAGGGCGAACCGGAATGGATGCTCGAATGGCGCCTCGGTGCCTATCGCCGCTGGCTGACGCTTGAAGAGCCGAACTGGGCGCGCGTCGACTATCCCAAGATCGACTTCCAGGACATCTACTTCTATGCCGCTCCCAAGAGCACGCCCGGACCGACCTCGCTGGACGAAGTCGATCCCGAGATTCTGAAGGTCTACGAAAAGCTCGGCATTCCGCTCCGCGAGCAGGAAATCCTCGCCGGCGTTCAGAAGCAATCGGCCCCGCTCGACGGACTGGCGGATGAAGAGGCTGGCGACAACGTCTACAAATCGGGCCGCGTCGCCGTCGACGCCGTGTTCGATTCGGTTTCCGTCGTCACCACCTTCAAGGACGAGCTGGCCAAGGCCGGCGTCATCTTCTGCTCGATCTCGGAAGCCATCCGCGAGCACCCGGAACTGGTGAAGAAGTATCTCGGTTCGGTCGTTCCGACCTCCGACAACTATTATGCGACGCTGAATTCGGCCGTCTTCACCGACGGATCGTTCGTGTTCGTGCCCAAGGGCGTGCGTTGCCCGATGGAGCTGTCGACCTATTTCCGCATCAACGAGAAGAACACCGGCCAGTTCGAGCGCACGCTGATCATTGCCGAGGAAGGGGCTTATGTCTCCTATCTCGAGGGCTGCACCGCACCCCAGCGCGACGAGAACCAGCTTCACGCCGCCGTGGTCGAACTGGTTGCGCTCGACGATGCCGAGATCAAATATTCGACCGTGCAGAACTGGTACCCGGGCGACGCCCAGGGCAAGGGCGGCATCTACAACTTCGTCACCAAGCGCGGCGACTGCCGTGGCGACCGTTCGAAGATCTCGTGGACCCAGGTCGAAACCGGTTCGGCCATCACCTGGAAGTACCCGTCCTGCATCCTGCGCGGCGATGACTCCCGCGGCGAGTTCTATTCGATCGCGGTGTCGAACGGCTACCAGCAGGTCGACAGCGGCACCAAGATGATTCATCTCGGCAAGAACACGTCGAGCCGCATCATCTCCAAGGGCATTGCCGCCGGTTTCTCGCAGAATACCTATCGCGGCCAGGTTTCGGCCCACCGCAAGGCGACCAACGCGCGCAACTTCACCCAGTGCGACAGCTTGCTGATCGGCAATCAGTGCGGCGCGCATACCGTGCCCTATATCGAGGCGAAGAACTCGTCGGCGCAGTTCGAGCACGAAGCGACCACCTCGAAGATTTCCGACGACCAGAAGTTCTACGTCATGCAGCGCGGCATTCCCGAGGAGGAGGCCATCGCGCTGATCGTCAACGGCTTCGTCAAGGAAGTCATCCAGGAACTGCCGATGGAATTCGCCGTCGAGGCGCAGAAGCTCATCGGCATCAGCCTGGAAGGAAGCGTCGGCTGATGGATCCGGTGTCGACGGTCTTCTACGCAGTTGTTTGCGGCGGGCTCGCCGCAATGGCACCGTCGTTCCAGTCGCGCGCCGCGCGGCTGGTCGTAGGCACCGTCACCGGCATCATCGCTGCAACTCTCTTGCCGTTGCTGCGGCGCGCATTCGGAATCTGACCGGCGCGCCGGCAACGTCTTTGACAGGAATTGCGCCGCCCGCCCGGCGCCTGAAGTGAAGAAAGCTGAACGAAATGCTTGAGATCAAGAACCTGCATGCCCGTATCGCCGACAGCGGCATCGAGATCATCCGCGGCCTGAACCTGACGGTGAAGGCAGGCGAAGTCGCAGCCATAATGGGCCCCAATGGCTCGGGCAAGTCGACACTGTCCTACATCCTCGCCGGCCGCGAGGACTATGAGGTGACCGAGGGCGAGATCCTCTACAACGGCGAGTCGATCCTGGAGATGGACCCGGCCGAGCGCGCCGCCAAGGGCATCTTCCTGGCCTTCCAGTATCCGATGGAGATACCGGGCGTTGCCACGATGGAGTTCCTCAAGGTGGCGATGAACTCGCAGCGCAAGGCGCGTGGCGAAGAGCCGCTGAAGATCCCGGACTTTCTCAAGCGCGTGAAGGAAGCCGCTGCCTCGCTCGACATGGACATCAACATGCTCAAGCGTCCGGTCAATGTCGGCTTCTCCGGCGGTGAGAAGAAGCGCGCCGAGATTCTGCAGATGAAGTTGCTCGAGCCGCAGCTCTGCGTGCTCGACGAGACCGACTCCGGGCTCGACATCGATGCGCTGAAGATCGTCTCCGACGGCGTCAACGCACTGCGTTCGCCCGACCGCGCGGTGGTCGTCATAACCCACTACCAGCGCCTGCTCGACCACATCGTTCCCGATACCGTCCATGTGCTCTACAAGGGCCAGGTCATCAAGTCGGGCGACAAGTCGCTGGCGCTCGAACTCGAAGAGAACGGCTACGCCGGGATCATCGAAGAGGCGGCTTGAGGTGTCGACCATGAACATGCGTGCTGAAATCCAGCGCACCCCCGCGGAGGCGGCGCTTGTCGACGCCTTCGGCGAGCGGCTGTCGCTGCTTCCCGGCGATGGCGCCATTATGGTCAAGCGCGACGACGCCATCGAGCAGGTCAAGGCCGGCCTGCCGACGCGCCGCGTCGAATCCTGGCACTACACCGATCTGCGCCGCCTTCTGGCTACCGTTCCCGCCTTCGACGCCAGCGTCAAGGCCAAGTCGGTCGCCCCGCTGATCGAAGGTTCGACCGTGCTGTCGCTTGCCAATGGCGTGTCGCAGGCGGTGTCGAGCATCGAGGGCGTTACCCTCCAGCGTCTTGCCGACAAGCTCACCGACGGCAGCTATGCCGCGGCGCTCGTCACCTACGGTACCGATGACGCCATCGGCGCCATCAACACCGCCTTTGTCGCTGACGGCTATTTCGTCGACATCGAAGCAGGCGTCCAGCTGGACAAGCCGGTCGAACTGCAGAACCTCCAGGCCGGCGGCCAGAGCCATGTGCGTCTACCGGTGCGTGTCGGTGCCGGCGCCAAGGCGACCATCGTCGAGCGCCAGACGGGCGAGGGCGCTGGCCTCGTCAGCTCCGTCAGCCAGCTTCTGGTCGGCGACGATGCCGAGGTGCTGTGGCTGATCGTCCAGGACCAGCCGGAGACGGCGACCCATCTCGCCCAGTTCAAGGCCGAACTCGGCAAGAACGCCAAGCTGACCCTGTTCGTGATGAATGCCGGCGGCAAGCTCGTCCGCCAGGAGGTCATCGTCAAGGCGTCAGGTGAAGGCGCCGACTTCAAGCTGCGCGGCGTCAACCTGCTCGCCGGCGACAGCCATGTCGACGTCACCATGGTGCTCGACCACGCCGTGCCGCACACCTCCTCGACCGAAGTGGTGCGCAATGTCGTCACCGGCCGCGCCAAGGGCGTGTTCCAGGGCCGTATCAACGTGCACCAGATCGCCCAGAAGACCGACGCCCGCATGGCCTGCAACACGCTGTTGTTGTCCGACGACGGCGAGTTTTCGACCAAGCCGGAGCTGGAGATCTTCGCCGACGACGTCGCCTGCGGTCATGGCGCCACCGTCACCGAGATCGACCACAACCATCTGTTCTATCTGATGGCGCGCGGCATCGACGAGAAGTCGGCCCGGGGCCTGCTGATCCGCGCCTTCCTGGCCGAGGTCATCGAGGAACTCGAGGACGAAAGCGTCGTCGATCCGCTGGAAGAGCTGCTGAGCAACTGGTTTGCGACGCATGGCTGAGGCCTGATCCTTCTCCCCTTGCCAGGGGAGAAGGTCCGGCACAGCTGATGACGGCAAGGGCATGAAGATGGACAACAAAGTCGAAGCCAGCACCTATGACGTAGAGGCGATCCGCCGGGACTTCCCGATCCTGTCGCGCGAAGTCTATGGCAAGCCGCTCGTCTATCTCGACAATGGTGCTTCGGCCCAGAAGCCGCAGGTCGTCATCGACGCCATCACCCACGCCTATTCCAACGAATACGCCAACGTCCATCGCGGCCTGCATTTCCTCTCCAATGCCGCGACCGATGCCTATGAGAAGGCGCGCGAGAGCGTGCGCCGCTTCCTCAACGCGCCTGATGTCAATCAGATCGTCTTCACCTCCAACGCCACTTCGGCGATCAACACCGTTGCCTATGGCTACGGCATGCCCAATATCGGTGAGGGCGACGATGTCGTTCTGTCGATCATGGAGCACCACTCCAACATCGTGCCCTGGCATTTCATCAGGGAACGCCAGGGCGCCAAGCTCGTTTGGGTGCCGGTCGACGACCTCGGCGCCTTCCATGTCGAGGAATTCGAGAAGCGCCTGACCGACCGGACCAAGCTGGTTGCGATCACCCATATGTCGAACGCGCTCGGCACGGTGACGCCGATCAAGGAGATCTGCCGCATCGCGCATGCGCGCGGCATCCCGGTTCTTGTCGACGGCAGCCAGAGTGCCGTCCACATGCCGATCGACGTGCAGGATCTCGACTGCGACTTCTTCGTCATGACTGGCCACAAGCTCTACGGCCCCTCTGGCATTGGCGTGCTCTACGGCAAGCGCGAGCTGCTCGAGCGCATGCGCCCGTTCCATGGCGGCGGCGAAATGATCGTCGAAGTCACTGAAGACATCGTCACCTATAACGAACCGCCGCACCGTTTCGAGGCCGGCACGCCGCCGATCGTCCAGGCGATCGGCCTGGGTGCTGCGCTCGACTACATCGATGGCATCGGCCGCGAGCGCATCGCAGCACACGAGGCGATGCTGCGCGATTACGCCCATGAGCGGCTGCGCTCGATCAACTCGCTGCGCATCTTCGGCGATGCACCCGGCAAGGGCGCCATCGTCTCGTTCGAGCTGCAGGGCATCCACGCCCACGACGTGTCGATGGTCATCGACCGCCAGGGTGTCGCCGTGCGCGCCGGCACCCACTGCGCCCAGCCGCTGTTGAAACGCTTCGGCGTCACCTCCACATGCAGGGCATCCTTTGGCATGTACAACACCAAGGCCGAGATAGACGTCCTGGCCGAGGCGCTTGAAAAAGCACGGAAATTCTTCGGATGAGCACCATGGAAGACGTTATCGCAGCGACCACCGACGAGACCGCTCCCGAAACCGGCGGCAACGGCGTCCTGTCGGCCTCGGCCATTCCGGCGGACGAGCTGGCGCGGCTGACCGACGACATCGTCTCGGCGCTGAAGACGGTCTACGATCCGGAAATTCCGGCCGACATCTACGAACTCGGCCTCGTCTACAAGATCGACATCGAGGACGACCGCACCGTCAAGATCGACATGACGCTGACCGCCCCGGGCTGCCCGGTGGCAGGCGAGATGCCCGGCTGGGTGCAGAATGCCGTCGGCGCCGTCGAAGGCGTGTCGGGCGTCGAGGTCAACATGACCTTCGACCCGCCATGGACGCCCGACCGCATGTCGGAGGAAGCCCAGGTCGCGGTGGGCTGGTATTGATGAGCGAGTTGGCAGCCGCGAACGGCGTGTTCGTCGGCTGCTATGTTCGTGTCTTGTCGCTGCCTGCTGACGGAATCCGCTATGGCTCTGACGAGGAAGCCTTTCGGAAAACTGCGATCGGTCGCATATGTCGAATTGTGGAGCCGTACGAAGGTACGTCGGACGATGGGCTTCGCATCCGTACGGGAGAGTTTCGCGCTCACTACGCCATTCTGTCTCGCCACGGGATAGAGGGGTACTCGCTCTATCTGGGCGCAGGCGACGTGCAAGTCGTCGCTCCGACCGAGGAGATGCTGCTCCTGTACAGCGATGACATTTGGCAGCTCGTCGCTCCACACGGCGAAACGCAAGACACGCATACTTACGACAAGCTGGTCGCCGCTTTCGGATTGGTGGACCTGTGACCTATGCCCGCAAGATCGTCTTGCAGCTGCCGGTCAGCCGACCACAGGCAATTGGGCCCTTTGTGGAGCAGTGCTTGCGAGACGGCGTCTCCCTCATCGCGGTCGTGGGAGAGAATGCAAAAGACGTAGAAGATCAGATCGACGCACTCGTTGTCGGCGATGGTTCAGATTCAAGTCGTTTCGTTGTGACCACGGCGCATCAGGGCGAAGCGGTAGAGGATGTGTTGGAGTTCGCATCACATTTTGGAACCGACGCCGATAAGGTGCAGCTTGTCAGAATCTAGCCGAACAACTGGAAATTGGATGCCTTGCATCACGCGAGACATTTCACCATCTTAAGGAAGAATCATCCGGCAGGCCTTGAACCTGCAAGGAATGGAGCAGGAAGAAACATGGGACGCTTCGCCGTCATCTCAATGACCGACCGGGCCGCCGACCGCGTGCGCGAGATCATGGCCACCCGTGAGAATGCCAAGGGCATCCGCCTCGGCATCAAGAAGGGCGGCTGCGCCGGCATGGAATATACGGTCGACCTGGTGACCGAGCCGAACCCCAAGGACGACCACATCGAGCGCGACGGCGCCCATGTCTATGTCGCTCCTGAAGCGGCATTGTTCCTGTTCGGCACCCAGATGGACTTCGAGGTCACCACCCTGCGCACCGGCTTCACCTTCAACAATCCGAACCAGAGCTCGGCCTGCGGCTGCGGTGAGTCGGTCGAGCTGAAGCCCGCCGACCTCAAGGCGCTCGCCGAAGCGCGCGCGCAGGCCTGATCCTCAGCGAGGCATCAGCCAATGAGCGACGAAGCCATCCGCGAGACCTTCTCCGGCCTTGGCGATGTCACCATCCGCAAGATGTTCGGCGGCAAGGGCATCTATCACGACGGCCTGATCGTCGGCGTCGAGGTGCGCGGCGAAATCCTGCTCAAGGCCGATGCGGTGAGCGCGCCCGATTTCGAGGCGGCGGGGGCAACGCGCTGGACCGATGCCGGCGGGCGACCGGTCAACATGCCCTACTGGACAATCCCCGAAAGCGCTGTCGACGATCCTGATGAAATGACCGTGTGGGCGCGCAAGGCGTTCGAGGCGGCAATGCGCAGCAAGAAATAACCTCACATCTCTCCGGGCGGCACGAAGAAGCAATTCTCGTGCTCCTCGGTCGGATGCAGGCAGATGTGATAGTCGCGGTCGCCCGAGGGGATTTCCGAGCCATAGGGTACGAAATAGCGGTTGCGGTGCGTCACCTTGCGGTGGTCGCCGGGTTCCAGCACGATGGACCAGCCGCCGCCATTCTCCGTGACCGCCCTTTCGGGAATGGCCTGGCACTCGCCATGTTCGATGTCGCCATGGCAGCAGGCCTTGGGATACCTCCAGCCTGAAGCCGCCTGATGTGCCGAAGCCGGGGCGGCCATGACAGACAATGCCAGCAATGCCGACGCTATGGGAGCGCGGCGGCGCGCGAACGGCTGCATCATGAAAAATCGGCAACGCCCGCCACTGTCGGACATCACGCAAACCCCGATGATGCCGCCGGGCCATTCCGGACGGCAGGCTGGCCGCGCTGCAGCTTAAGCCTGCCTGTCCGGAATGTATATTATTTCTAGCTAATATTAATGTGTATTGCGAAAGCGGGTTACGCCTTGGTGAGCGCGATCGCCACCTTGGCCGCCAGCCGCGCATTGTTCTCGACCAGGGCGATGTTGGTCTTCAGGCTGGCGCCGTTGGTCAGTTCGAGAATCTTGGCCAGCAGGAACGGCGTTACCGCCTTGCCCGAGATGTTCTGCGCCTCGGCCGCCTTCTGCGCCGCCTCGATGTAGCCGGCCATCTTTTCGGTCGGGATCTCGTCGCTCTCCGGCACCGGGTTGGCGACCAGAAGGCCGCCGTCGAGGCCAAGTGCTGCGCGCGTCACATGCAGGCGGGCGATCTTGTCGGCGGTGTCGAGGCGCAGCGGCGCTGCATAAGGCGACTTGCGCGACCAGAAGGCCGGCACGATGTCGGAGCCGTAGGCAACGACCGGCACGCCGCGCGTCTCCAGCACCTCCAGCGTCTTTTCGATGTCGAGGATCGCCTTGGCGCCGGCCGAGACCACGATCACGGGCGTGCGCGCCAGCTCGTCGAGGTCGGCCGAGATGTCAAAACTCTTCTCGGCGCCCTTGTGCACGCCGCCGATGCCGCCGGTCGCGAACACCTCGATGCCGGCGAGATGGGCCGCGATCATCGTCGCCGCCACCGTCGTGCCGCCGGTGCGGCCTTCGGCAACCGCATAGGCGATGTCGGCGCGCGACAGCTTCATTGCGCCGCCGGTCATGGCCAGCGATTCGCGCTCGCCGTCCGACAGGCCGATCTTGATGCGGCCGCCGATGACGGCGATCGTTGCGGGCACCGCACCTTCGTCCGAGATGATCTTCTCGACATTGGCCGCCATAGCCGAATTGTCGGGATAGGGCATGCCGTGGGTGATGATGGTGCTTTCGAGCGCGACAACCGGCTTGCCGGCGGCAAGAGCTGCGGCGACGGGCGCGTGGATGTCGATGAAGGGGCGGGCGGTTTCAGGCGTCATGTTGGTCTCCTTGGTCCGCGTCATGCCATTTCCCGGGCTTGCGGCACAAGGGCCAGCGCCGCGTCAAAGTCTGCCTGGGCGAGATCGGGCACCGCCGAGGCACTTTCTATGGCCAGCACGGCTGCGGCAATGCCCTCGCGCAGCGCCCGCTCGAGCGGCAGCCCGCGCAGAAGCGCCACCGTCGTTGCCCCCGCCAGCGCGTCGCCGGCGCCGGTCACGTCGACGATCCAGCGTGGGGCAGGCGGTGTGATCTCCATCAGGCCGGCGGCGTCATAGGCAAAGACCGAGCTTCCGCCTGCCGTGACGACCCCGCGCTTGAGCCCCGTGGCGCGCAGGCCGCGGGCGAAGGCGTCGGGCGTGGAATCGGCAGCGACATCAGCCAGCACCGCCGCTTCGCGCCGGTTCATGTAGAGGCAGGAGAGCTTGCCGAGGATCGGCGCCAGCCGCACCGCCTTGGCGGGCGAAATCGCAATGGCAAACAGCGGCTTGTCGGCAATCTCGCCGAGCCTGGCCAGCGCTGCTTCGGGCAGGTTGGCGTCGCACAGCACGGCATCCGTGCCTGCGATCGCCTCACGCGTCTTGGCGCGCCTGAGCTGCTTGGCGAAGGCAAGTTCGTAGAGGCTCATGTCTGCCAGTGCCGCGACCACGTCGCCGTCGCGGTCGAGCAGGGCGGTGTAGCTCGGCGTCGCCCGGTCGAGGAAGATGGCCGACAGGTCCTCGATGCCGTTGGCCGCGATCTCCGACGCCACGGCGTCGCCGGCCGCGTCGCCGCCGCGCACCGACATCAAGGCGCCGGTCGCCCCGCGACGCACTGCACCCCGCAACGCATTGAAAGCGCCGCCGCCAACCTCCTCGCTCATCGAGCCGGGGATCGAGGCGCCCGCCACGAACGGTGCCGTCATGCGGCCGCGCCGGTCGACATGTGCGCCTCCGATGGCAAGGATCTTGGGTGACGTCATGATGCAGGTGTCCGGCAGAGGTTTCGGGCGTGGAACTTAGTGTCTGGCGAGGCGGGCGGCAACCGAATCGCGGCGCGGGCGGATTTTCACGGCGGCGTGTCGCGCCATATGCGACATCGCATCACGTGCAGCTTTAAAACAAAAAAAGAACACGCATGTGATTAAACATAAATATCAGTAAGTTGACTGCTCTTGCCAAATGAGAACAAAACAGATACAAAATTATATCGGTACCGGATCTGCCGGCCTTCATTGACGACCACGGGGTGATGTATCATGGCTCAGAATTCATTGCGGCTTGTAGAGGATAATTCGGTGGACAAATCCAAGGCTCTGGACGCGGCGCTGTCGCAGATCGAACGCGCCTTCGGCAAGGGCTCGATCATGCGCCTGGGCGCCAATGAGCAGGTTGTCGAGATCGGAACGGTCTCCACCGGCTCGCTCGGCCTCGACATCGCTCTTGGCGTCGGCGGCCTGCCGCGCGGACGCATCATCGAAATCTACGGGCCGGAAAGCTCGGGCAAGACGACGCTCGCTTTGCACACCGTGGCCGAAGCCCAGAAGAAGGGCGGCATCTGCGCCTTCGTCGACGCCGAACACGCGCTCGACCCGGTCTATGCCCGCAAGCTCGGTGTCGATCTCGAGAACCTGCTGATCTCGCAGCCCGACACGGGCGAGCAGGCGCTGGAGATCTGCGATACGCTGGTGCGTTCCGGCGCCATCGACGTGCTGGTCGTCGACTCGGTTGCAGCGCTGACGCCGCGCGCCGAGATCGAGGGTGAAATGGGCGAGTCGCTGCCCGGCCTGCAGGCCCGCCTGATGAGCCAGGCGCTGCGCAAGCTGACGGCCTCGATCTCGCGCTCCAACACCATGGTCATCTTCATCAACCAGATCCGCATGAAGATCGGCGTCATGTACGGCTCGCCGGAGACCACCACCGGCGGCAACGCGCTCAAGTTCTATGCTTCGGTCCGCCTCGACATCCGCCGCATCGGCTCGGTCAAGGACCGCGACGAGGTCGTCGGCAACCAGACCCGCGTCAAGGTGGTCAAGAACAAGCTGGCCCCGCCCTTCAAGCAGGTCGAGTTTGACATCATGTATGGCGAAGGCGTGTCCAAGACCGGCGAGCTCGTCGATCTCGGCGTCAAGGCCGGCGTGGTTGAGAAGTCGGGTGCCTGGTTCTCCTACAATTCGCAGCGGCTCGGCCAGGGACGCGAGAACGCCAAGCTGTTCCTGCGCAACAATCCCGACGCGGCGCGTGAGATCGAACAGCTGCTCAGGCAGAATGCCGGACTGATCGCCGAGAAGTTCCTCGAGAACGGCTCGCGCGAGGAAGACGACGGCGACGAAGCTGGCGCGATGTAGGCGCATTCGGGGCCGGTCCGGCGAACGTCGGACCAGACCCAAGACAGACGATCTGAGCGACCGCCGGCCATTGTGCCGGCGGTTTGCGTTTGTGAAGACTGCTTCGCTGATCGGGCGGCGGATTGCGGGCTATTGCCGGTCCGGTGTTTCTGGACAGGGTTAAGGTGGGCGGCTAAAAGGCCAGTTCCAATTTCCGCCTGCAAAGGGCGGGGTGCATCTGTTCAGGGCGGCGATCAAAGGCGGCAATATGAGTGGCGTGAACGAGATCAGGTCGACATTTCTCGACTACTTCAAGAAGAACGGACACGAGGTCGTAGCCTCCAGTCCGCTCGTCCCGCGCAATGACCCGACCTTGATGTTCACCAATGCCGGCATGGTGCAGTTCAAGAATGTCTTCACCGGGCTCGAGACGCGCTCCTATTCGCGCGCCGCAACCGCGCAGAAGAGCGTGCGCGCCGGCGGCAAGCACAACGACCTCGACAATGTCGGCTACACCGCGCGCCATCTCACCTTCTTCGAGATGCTCGGCAACTTCTCCTTTGGCGACTATTTCAAGGAGCAGGCGATCGAGCTTGCCTGGAACCTGATCACCAAGGAGTACGGGCTCAAGAAGGACAAGCTGCTCGTCACCGTCTATCACACCGACGACGAGGCGGCCGACCACTGGAAGAAGATCGCCGGCTTCACCGACGACCGCATCATTCGCATCGCCACCTCGGACAATTTCTGGGCGATGGGCGATACCGGCCCGTGCGGCCCGTGCTCGGAAATCTTCATCGACCGCGGCGAGCACATCTGGGGCGGCCCTCCCGGCAGCCCCGAGGAGGATGGCGACCGCTTCCTCGAATTCTGGAACCTCGTCTTCATGCAATATGAGCAGGTGACGAAGGAAGAGCGCATCTCGCTGCCGCGCCCGTCCATCGACACCGGCATGGGCCTCGAGCGCATGGCCTCGATCCTGCAGGGCGTCGAGACCGTGTTCGAGACAGACCTGTTCCGCACCTTGATCGATGCCGCGTCCTCGGCGATCGGCCGTGGCCCGGATGACAGCAATGTCGCCTCCTACCGCGTCATGGCCGATCACCTGCGTTCGTCCTGCTTCCTCGTCGCCGATGGCGTGCTGCCCTCGAATGAGGGCCGTGGCTATGTGCTGCGCCGCATCATGCGCCGCGCCATGCGTCATGCGCAGCTTCTCGGCGCGCAGGAGCCGATGATGTGGAAACTGGTGCCCGCACTCATCCGCGAGATGGGGCAGGCCTATCCCGAGCTCGTCCGTGGCGAAGCACTCATCACCGAGACGCTCAAGCTCGAAGAGACCCGCTTCCGCAAGACGCTCGCCCGCGGCCTGGGCCTGCTGGCGGACGCCACCGAGACGCTGGGCTCGGGCGACATGCTCGACGGCGAAACCGCCTTCAAGCTTTACGACACCTACGGCTTCCCGCTCGACCTGACGCAGGACGCATTGCGCCAGCGCAGCATTTCGGTGGATCTCGCCGGCTTCACCGATGCGATGGAGCGGCAGAAGGCCGAGGCGCGCGCCAACTGGGCGGGCTCCGGCGAGGCTGCGACCGAGGTCGTCTGGTTCTCCGTCCGCGAAAAGACCGGCGCCACCGAATTCCTCGGCTACGAGACCGAGCAGGCCGAAGGCGTGATCCTGTCGCTGCTCAAGGACGGCGCCGTTGTCGATGCCGTGAACGAGGGCGACATCGTCGCCATCGTCGTCAACCAGACGCCGTTCTACGGCGAGTCGGGCGGCCAGATGGGCGACACCGGCACCATTTCAGGCGAAGGCTTCGCCGTCGAGGTGACCGACACCCAGAAGAAGGCCGACGGCCTGTTCGTTCATTACGGCAAGGTCACCAAGGGCAAGCTCAAGACGGGCGCTGCCGTCGAGCTCAAGGTCGACCACAACAGGCGGACGCGTTTGCGGTCGAACCACTCGGCAACCCACTTGATCCACGAGGCGCTGCGCGAGGTGCTCGGCACTCATGTCGCGCAGAAGGGCTCGCTGGTTGCGCCTGAGCGCCTGCGCTTCGACATCTCGCACAACAAGCCGATCTCGGCCGAGGAGCTCGAGGAAGTCGAGCGCATGTCGAACGAGATCGTGGTCCAGAACAGCCCCGTCACCACGCGCCTGATGAGCGTCGACGATGCCATTGCCGAGGGCGCGATGGCGCTGTTCGGCGAAAAATATGGCGACGAGGTTCGGGTCGTCTCGATGGGCACCGGCCTGCATGGTGCCAAGGCCAACCGTCCCTATTCGGTCGAGCTGTGCGGCGGCACCCATGTCCGCTCCACCGGCGACATCGGCCTGGTGCGCATCGTCTCCGACAGCGCCGTCGCTGCCGGCGTGCGTCGCATCGAGGCGCTGACCGGCGAGGCGGCGCGTCGTCACCTCGACGAGCAGGACCGCCGCCTGAAGACGGTCGCAGCAGCACTGAAGGTGTCGCCCGCCGACGTGCTGACGCGTGTCGAAGCCCTGGTCGATGAACGCAAGAAGCTTGAACGCGAGCTGACCGAAGCGCGCAAGCGGCTCGCCATGGGTGGCGGGCAGGGCGGTTCCGCCGATGCGGTGCGCGAGATATCTGGCGTGAAGTATCTCGGCAAAGTTGTGTCAGGCGTCGACCCCAAGGACCTCAAGGGCTTGGCCGACGAAAGCAAGGCCGGCCTCGGTTCGGGCGTGGTGACGCTGATCGGCGTGTCGGAAGATGGCAAGGCCAGCGCTGTCGTGGCTGTCACGGCCGATCTCGTCGACCGCCTCAGTGCCGTCGACCTGGTTCGCGTCGCATCCGCAGCCCTTGGCGGCAAGGGCGGCGGCGGCCGTCCGGACATGGCCCAGGCCGGTGGCCCCGACGCCACCAAGGCCGACGAGGCTGTCGAGGCTGTCGCCCAGGCAATGGCCGGCTGATCCTGGATCAGGCTGAGGAATCGACAGGGCGGGAGCTTCGGCACCCGCCCTTTTCATTTGGCCGTCTCGACGTCCAGGTCGCTGGCCGGCGGATCAGTCTTCAGCGGATCAGTCTTCAAAAGCAGCGACAAATTCGACCTTGATCCGGTCGGGGTCCTCGATGAACAGTGCGTAATAGTCGCTGCCGCCATTGGCGAAGGGATAACGCTCGTCATAGAGGCAGGGAATGCCGTTGTCCCGGCAGACCTGCCTGAGCCTGTCGACGGTCGTCCTGTCTTCCACGCGAAAGGCCAGATGATTGAGGCCAAGGCCGGACCGGTGATAGGGCCGATGGGCGTGCTTCTCGGCCACCTGGACGAAGGTCAAATAGGCATGGTTGCCGTGGGCGAGCGTGAAGCCATCGTTCCAGCGCCCGGTTTCCTCATAGCCGATCTGCGCGAGAAGAGACGCCCAGAAGGCATGCGATCTCTCCAGGTTCGACACATAGATTTCGACGTGATGCAGCATCGGCTTGGCCCCTGAACGCTGTTTGCCTGCAATCTCAAGCTGTATCGCTTCCAGTCCTCATCCGCTATCCCACTGGCCTGGGGGATTGTCATGCGGCAGGCGTGCGGGACCTCCGGTTTGAACTCAGCAGGATTTGTCAAATCAGGCTATGTTTCTGTCCGGCCGATCGATTTGCAAAGGGTTTGGCATGAACGGTGAAACGGCATGGGCAGTCTATGAAACCCGCCTGAGAAGGGTTTCGGCTCACATCCACGCGCATCTCGACGAGGAGCTGGATATGGACTGCCTGGCCGACATCGCCTGCATGTCGAGCTACCACTGGCACAGGATCTACCGCGCCATCTACGGTGAAACGGCTGCCGCCACGGTCAAGCGCCTCAGGCTGCACCGCGCCGCCGGCGACATCGTGGGGACGGATCTGACTGTCCTGGAGATTGCGAAACGGTCCGGCTATCCCAACGTCCAGTCGTTCAACCGCATCTTCAAGGCCGTCTACGGCATGCCGCCGGCGCGCTACCGGAGGGAGGGAAGCCACAAGCTCTTCGAAACCCACAGAGGAAAGGCTTCCCACATGTTCGACGTTCAGATCCGCACCATATCCGACACCAGCCTCGTCGGCGTTCCCCATCAGGGCTCCTACATGCAGATCGGCAAGGCCTTCGAGCAGCTGTTCGGCACGCTCTACGCCCGCGGCCAGGCGCGGCCCGACATGCGCATGATCGGTATCTATCTCGACGACCCCGATCTCGTTGCCGAGGACAGACTGCGCTCGGTCGCCTGCGTCAGCGCCGATGCGTCGGCACCTGCCGCCGCACCGCTCGAGCGCCGCGCCATCCAGGGCGGCGAATACGCCGTGCTGCGCCACAAGGGGCCGTATGCCGAGATGCACATGGCCTACAAATGGCTCTATGCCGAATGGTTGCCGAAATCGGGTCGCCAACTGCGCGACGCGCTGATGTTCGAGGAATACCTCAACAACCCGCGCGACGTGGCGCCATCAGAGCTCCTGACCGACATCCACCTGCCGTTGGCCTGAGTTGGGGGCGCAGGGAAATCCGGCGGTCGTCAGATAAACTCGCGGCCACCGGTATATTGACGGCGAAGCCGCCGGATCACCCACTTGTGGAGCGGCTGGTTCCGCCGGCGATGGAGAAAGACTGTCTCGCCGAATGGCTGTTCGCCTGGCTCGTTCTGCCATGGACCAAACTGCGACGGATCGGGAAACAGCGCTGCGTTGTGTCTCTTCGCAAGGATCGTCAGCACCGACTGGTCATGTCGATGGTCGACGAAGCCAGGCAGGTTCGGAAGCCCGTGTATGTTCGGGGCATCAGTGAGACATGCCTCGCTTGTCATGGCTTCGGAAAGGCGTGACACAAACTGCCTTGCTTCCGGCCCAGCCCGGTAAAGCTGAATGCCGCCTACGAGTTGCGGCAGCGACCAGAACTCATCGGTGTCGGCGTTCAGCTCGACAAAGCAATCGCGCTTTGTCCATGTCGACTGCAGCATCGCGCTGCCCATCTGGAAGAGACAAACAGGGTGTTTTTCAGCCAGCGCGATGAGCGGCGCGGGGTCGGCGATGAATGTCATGGCGATGTCGGTGTAGAGAACCAGCGTGCCATCCGGCACGCTGTTCAGTACATCCATGATGACAAATGGCTTCCAGAGCCAATAGCCCGCACCGCGTCGTGCGCTCATTATGGCCGGGTAACGTTGCGCCAAATCGCGCAGCACAGGATGGTCCGGTGTGTAGACAACGGTATCAAGGCCGAACCGGCATGCCGTCTTTGCTAGCAATTTGCTGGCCTGTGAATAGTTCGCGGTCGCAAACGTCACATGAACGGCATGCACTGGGTTCGGCCTTGTCTTTTTGCAGATCAGCCCATCGCCTTCTGCAGGTTCTCGTCGATCTTGTCGAGGAAACCGGTGGTCGACAGCCAGGGCTGGTCGGGGCCAATCAGCAGCGACAGGTCCTTGGTCATGAAGCCGCTTTCAACCGTCTGGATGCAGACGCGTTCCAGCGTCTCGGAGAAACGCTTCAGATCGGCGTTGTCGTCGAGCTTGGCGCGGTGGGCGAGGCCACGGGTCCAGGCGAAGATCGAGGCGATCGAGTTGGTCGAGGTTTCCTCGCCCTTCTGGTGCTGACGGTAGTGGCGGGTGACGGTGCCGTGGGCAGCTTCAGCTTCCACCGTCTTGCCATCCGGGGTCATCAGCACCGAAGTCATCAGGCCGAGCGAGCCGAAGCCCTGGGCCACGGTGTCGGACTGCACGTCGCCGTCATAGTTCTTGCACGCCCAGACATAACCGCCCGACCACTTCAGGCTCGAAGCCACCATGTCGTCGATGAGGCGGTGTTCGTACCAGAGCTTGCGCGCCTTGAACTCGGCCTCGAATTCCTTCTCGTAGACCTCCTGGAAGATGTCCTTGAAGCGGCCGTCATAGGCCTTGAGAATGGTGTTCTTGGTCGACAGATAGACCGGATAGTTGCGCAGCAGGCCGTAGTTCAGCGAGGCGCGGGCGAATTCGCGGATCGACTCGTCGAGGTTGTACATGGCCATCGCCACGCCGGCGCCCGGGGCGTCGAACACGTCGTGCTCGATCACCTGGCCGTCGTCGCCGACGAACTTGATCGACAGCTTGCCCTTGCCCGGGAACTTGAAGTCGGTTGCCTTGTACTGGTCGCCGAAGGCATGACGGCCGACGATGATCGGCTTGGTCCAGCCCGGAACCAGGCGCGGCACGTTCTTCATGATGATCGGCTCGCGGAAGATCGTGCCGCCGAGGATGTTGCGGATCGTGCCGTTGGGCGACTTCCACATCTTCTTGAGCTTGAACTCCTCGACGCGCTGCTCGTCAGGCGTGATGGTGGCGCACTTCACGCCGACGCCGTGCTTGTTGATGGCGTTGGCAGCGTCGATGGTCACCTGGTCGTTGGTGGCGTCGCGGTGTTCGATGCCGAGGTCGTAATATTCGAGGTCGATGTCGAGATAGGGGTGGATCAGCTTGTCCTTGATGAACTGCCAGATGATGCGGGTCATCTCGTCGCCGTCGAGTTCGACGACGGGCTTGGCCACCTTGATCTTCGCCATAGGAAATTGCCTCTTTTTGCCTGGAACCAGCCGGTCCCGGAGGGTTCACGATTGGGAGTGCGGCCCCTATACCAAAGCGAATCGGGCGGCGCAAATGATTGCGATTGCGACCTTCGGCCTGTCTGCTGACATTGTATGAAATGCCTGGCTGCGACGTTGGCCGTCGCTGGTGCCGCAGGTCATTTTTGCCTGGCTGAGCCCGTCTTCGGCGGCATCGGCCCGACGAAGCGCGACGCCATGGCGATCCAGCTCTCGATCGCCCGGTCGTCCAGCTTATCAGGCGCCACCATGATGAAGCCTTTCATCTCGCGGCCGGTGAAGTCCATTCGCCTGGCGCCCGGCAAGGCGAGAGCCGCGGGCTCCTGTTCCTCACCGACGCGCACCAGCAAGGCGCCGTCCTTCAGCGTGCCGACCATCATGTTGCCGTTGAGCGTGAAGCAGGTGCCCCCGAACATACGGATTTCGCCGACATTGGGATCGTCACCGACAAAGGCCCGGATCTGTTCCGCGAGATCGTCCGCCATGGCCCGCCCTTACCGGAACTTCATTTTCGCGCGCGAATATGTCAGGGACGCGCAAAAGGCGCAATTCTCGGTTCAATCGCAACAATGTCAGAAAACCCCATGCCAACAGCGGCCCCCGTGATCATCCTCGTCGAGCCGCAGCTAGGCGAGAACATCGGCATGGTGGCGCGCGCCATGGCCAATTTCGGCCTCGGCGAACTGCGTCTGGTCAATCCACGCGACGGCTGGCCGAACGAGAAGGCGCGCTCCGCTGCCAGCAACGCCGATCACGTCATCGACGCCGTCGTGGTCTTCCCCGACCTCGCATCGGCGGTTGCCGACCTCAACTTCGTCTTCGCCACCACCGCGCGCGAGCGTGACGGCTTCAAGGAAGTGCGCGGTCCCGTCGAGGCCGGCCGCATGCTGCGCGGCCGCGCCGCGTCAGGTCTTCGCACCGGCATACTGTTCGGGCGCGAGCGTTTCGGCCTCTACAACGAGGAAGTGAGCCTTGCCGACGAGATCGTCACCTTCCCGGTCGATCCCAGATTTGCCTCGCTCAACATCGCCCAGGCGGTGCTGTTGATGTCCTATGAGTGGATGAAATCAGGTCTGGAAGACGAGACCCAGACCAATTTCTCTGGCCCGGAAATGAAGCCGGCGACCAAGGACGAGTTGCACGGCCTGTTCAATCACCTCGAATCCGCCCTCGAGGCGCGCGGCTATTTCCGCCCGGCGACCAAGAAGCCGAAGATGGTCGACAATCTGCGCTCGGTGCTGACCCGGGCCGGCTTCTTCTCCCCCGAACTCAAGGTGCTGCGCGGCGTCGTTGCCTCGCTCGACTATTTCTCGCCCAAGGAGCCGCGCGGCAAGGGTTATCCCGAACGCAAGGCCAGGGTTGACCTCGCCGCCCATTCGGGTGGCGCCGGAAGCGACGAGGACGACACGCCGCCGGTCGGCGGCAGAGGGCTCGACAATGACTGACCGCCCGATCCTGATGTTCGATTCCGGCATTGGCGGGCTGACCGTGCTGCGCGAGGCGCGTGTGCTGATGCCCGACCGCCGCTTCGTCTATGTCGCCGATGATGCGGCATTTCCTTATGGCAACTGGGAGGAGCCGGCGCTCAAGCAGCGCATCCTTGGCCTGTTCGACGAATTGCTCGAGCGCTTCAAGCCCGAGCTGTCGGTCATTCCCTGCAATACCGCCTCGACGCTGGTCATCGAGGCGATCCGCGAGCGTTTTCCCGACCACCCATTCGTCGGCACCGTGCCGGCCATCAAGCCGGCGGCCGAGCGCACCTGTTCGGGCCTGGTTTCGGTGCTGGCCACGCCGGGCACGGTGAAACGCCAGTACACGCGCGACCTCATTACCCAATGGGCGTCGAAGTGCCATGTCCGCCTCGTCGGCAGCCACAGGCTGGCAGCCTTGGCCGAGACCTACATGCGCGAGGGTTTCGTCGATGAACAGGCGGTAGCCGAGGAAATCGCCCCGTGCTTCGTCGAGCAGGACGGCCGCCGCACCGACATCGTCGTGCTTGCCTGCACGCATTATCCTTTCCTGGTCAACCGCATGCGCAAGACAGCGTCCTGGCCGGTCGACTGGATCGATCCGGCCGAGGCGATCGCGCGCCGCGCGCTGTCCTTGCTCGACGGTTCGCGCGAGTGGCGCGACGACGCCGGCCGCGACATCGCCGTCTTCACCTCGAAGCGCACCGATTTTGCCACGCGCCGGCTGATGCAGGGCTTTGGACTGACGGTCGAAGGAACATGACGGCCCGGCAGGCGTTTTCCAAACCCGAGAGGTCCAAAGGCCCAGAGGTCCAAAGGCCCAGAGGTAAGGAGAAACGCCATGCCAGCCGTATCCAAAGCCCAGCAGAAAGCCGCTGGAGCAGCCCTCGCCGCCAAGCGCGGCGAGATCAAGAAGAGCGAACTCGTCGGCGCATCGAAGGAAATGTACGAATCGATGACCGAAAAGGAACTCGAGGAGTTCGCCGAGACCAGCCACAAGGGTTTGCCGGAGCACAGGACAAAGCACTGAGGTCCGGCAAACCCGTCGGGCACTGAGCCTCGGCGAGCCGATCAGTAGCCGACGGTGAAGCGCTTGCCCGTATGCTCAGGCGTTTCGGCCTCGTTTACGATGGCGACGGCCAGGTCTTCCACCGAGATGTGGCTTTCGCCATTGGCATCGAACACCGGCTGGTCGCCACCTGTGCGGAATTTTGCGGTGCGTGCGCCCGGGGCCATCATGATTGCCGGCGACAGGAACGACCATTCCAGACCGGTCTCGCCGCGCAGGGCCGCAAGGGCGTCGCGCGCGGCGCGTGCACCGTCCTTGTAGGCTTCGGGGAAGTGCGGGCCGTCGACCAGCTGTTTGCCGTCGATTTCGAGGCTGCCAGCGCCACCGACGACGATGACGCGCTTGCCGGCGGCCTTTGCGGCTGCGACGATCGCCTTCGAGCCGGCGAGATGCTTGGCATAGATCTCCGGATCGCCCCAGCCGCCATTGAAGGCGGAGACGACGACGTCGCTGCCCGAGATCGCGGCCTTCAGCGCGTCGATGTCGTTGACGTCGGCTCTGACAGCGGTGACGCCGTCGAGGGCGGCGACCTTGGACGGGGTGCGCACGATGGCCGTGACCTCGTGGTCACGCGAAGCGGCTTCCTTGAGCACCGCGTTGCCGACGAAGCCAGATGCGCCGATGAGAGCGAGTTTCATGATCTTCTCCTTGTTCGCCTGCTTTGCCATTTCAGGCGAATGCAGGTATGATCTGTAATCAGGTTACCAACGATAACTATATAGATCGAACCGAAGAGGGCGAAAAGAACGCATGATTTCGTGCCCAGGTTACGTCAGAGGAACCACATGAACGCCCCGACAAAACCCACAACCGCGGTGCCGCTGCTTCACACCACCCCCGGCTTCGAAACCGATGGCCGCAGCACATGCCCGATCCGCGAGGTGCTCGACCGTGTCGGCGACACCTGGAGCATCCTCGTCATCATCAATCTCCAGGAGCAGCCGGTGCGCTTCAACGCGCTCAAGCGCGCGATCGAAGGCATCTCGCAGCGCATGCTGACGGTCACCCTGCGTTCGCTGGAGCGTGACGGGCTGGTCACCCGGACGGTGCGGCCGACAACCCCGCCGGAGGTGGAATACGGGCTGACCGAGCTCGGCCAGTCGCTTGCCGTGCCGATCGCGTCGCTCGGCGGCTGGGCCGCAAGCAATCGTGACAACATGCGCCAGGCGCGGGAGGCGTTCGATCTCGGTACCTGAGCCGCGCAGGAATCGGAATGCGGCGCCCGGATTGAGCGCATAGCGTCGGCCTCCAACAACAACGGAGCGCCGCCATGAAGCCAAACCCCATCGTTTCGCGCCTGGACTGGACGCGAATCCTCAGTGAACTCGACGAGTTTGGTGTCGCGCCGACCGGTCCGCTGCTCGACAACGAGACCTGCCAGGCCTTGCGCGCGCTCTTTGATCGCGACGCGCAATTCCGCAGCCGCATCGTCATGCAGCGTCATGGTTTTGGGGCGGGGGAGTACAAATACTTCGCCAACCCGCTTCCTGAAGTGATCTCGGGCCTGCGCCACGGCTTCTATGAGCACCTTGCGCCCTTCGCCAATGGCTGGAACGAGCGCATGGGGCTCGCAAGGCGTTATCCCTGCGAACTCGACGCTTTCCTTGCCGAATGCCACGCCGACGGCCAGACCAGGCCGACACCGCTTCTCCTGAAATACGGTGCCGGCGACTACAACTGCCTGCACCAGGACGTCTATGGCGAGCACCTGTTTCCGGTCCAGCTGGTGATTCTGCTCTCCGACCCGCAATCCGAATTCGCAGGCGGCGAATTCGTCATGACCGAGCAGCGTCCGCGCATGCAGTCGCGCGCCGAGGTGGTTCCGCTCGGCATCGGTCATGGCGCGCTGTTTGCGGTCAACGACCGGCCCAAGGCTGGTTCGCGCGGCGACTATCGGGTAAAGATGCGCCACGGCGTCAGCCGCATCCGCTCTGGCGAGCGCTTCACGCTCGGCATCATCTTCCATGATGCGAAGTGAGCCGGCTGCCTTGGAAGCGTTGACATTGCAGCCGGTTTCGCCTAGTTAGCCGCCAACGCCGGGCCGAAACGCCCGGTGTTTCATTTGACGTGTCCCGTGGACCTTTTCCGCAATGCGTGCGTGGAAGATCCTGTCAGGCTCCGAAAGCGGGGGCCAGAGGAGGGCGCGTTTTCCTCGCCTGGAACGTGAAGTTCCGGGTGCAACGTTTTGAAGGGAAATGCGATGAGCAAGCGCGAATCCGCTAAGTACAAAATCGATCGCCGTCTTGGCGAGAACATCTGGGGCCGTCCGAAGTCGCCGGTCAACAAGCGTGAATACGGCCCCGGCCAGCACGGCCAGCGCCGCAAGGGCAAGCTCTCGGACTTCGGTCTGCAGCTGCGCGCCAAGCAGAAGCTGAAGGGTCACTACGGCGACGTTTCGGAAAAGCAGTTCCGCAAGACCTATGAAGAGGCAAACCGCCGCAAGGGCGACACCTCCGAGAACCTGATCGGCCTGCTCGAGTCGCGTCTGGATGCGGTCGTCTACCGCGCCAAGTTCGTGCCGACCATTTTCGCTGCCCGTCAGTTCGTCAACCACGGCCACGTCAACGTCAACGGCAAGCGCACCAACATCTCGTCCTACCGCTGCAAGGCTGGCGACGTGATCGAAGTCCGCGAGAAGTCGAAGCAGCTGGTCATCGTTCTCGAGTCGGTTGGTCTCGCCGAGCGTGACGTTCCTGACTACATCGAAGTCGATCACAACAAGATGGTCGCGACCTTCGCTCGCGTTCCCGGCCTGTCGGACGTTCCGTACGCAGTGCAGATGGAACCGAACCTCGTCGTCGAATTCTACTCGCGCTAATCCCCAGAGCGCGGTGCTTCGCGCCGCGTTCAATCTCGCTGTCTTGGGTGCATCTTGGCGATGCGACGGGATAGCATCGAATTTCAATGGGCGGCCGGCAACGGCCGCTCTTTTCGTTTGGGGCGCATGTCTTGCGCGCCGCCTGAATTTGCGGAATACCGCTGACGGCAGCGCTGTCCCGTATCTGCGCGCCGTGGATTGAAGGACCGGACCGATGGGCATTCACGAACAGGACGCGCTGGCCGAGCCTGCGGAGGGTGCATTCCCGCTCTATCGCGATGCCCCGTCCTCGGTCGAATTCAATAAGCTGCGCAAGCGACTGCTGCGCCAGACGCGCCAGGCGATCGAAGACTATGCCATGGCCAGGTCAGGCGAGCGCTGGCTGGTGGCGCTGTCGGGCGGCAAGGATTCCTATGGCCTGCTCGCGGTCCTGATGGATCTCAAATGGCGCGGCCTGCTGCCGGTCGATCTGCTCGCCTGCAATCTCGACCAGGGCCAGCCGAACTTCCCCAAGAACGTGCTGCCCGATTATCTCAATGCCAATGGCATCGCCCATCGCATCGAATATCGCGACACCTATTCGGTCGTTACCGAGAAACTGCCGGAGGGCAGCACCTATTGTTCACTGTGCTCGCGGCTCAGGCGAGGGCACCTCTACCGCATCGCGCGTGAGGAGGGCTGTTCCTCGCTGGTGCTCGGCCACCATCGCGAGGACATTCTCGAGACCTTCTTCATGAATCTGTTCCATGGCGGACGCCTCGCCGCCATGCCGCCCAAGCTGCTCAATGACGAGGGCGACGTCATGGTTCTGAGGCCTCTGGCCTTCTGCGCCGAGGCCGACATGGCCAAATTCGCCGAGGGCATGAAGTTTCCGATCATCCCCTGCGACCTCTGCGGCAGCCAGGAAGGCCTGCAGCGCAACGCCATGAAGGCGATGCTGGACGATATCGAAAAGCGCATGCCGGGCCGCAAGGACACCATGCTGCGGGCGCTGTCCAACACCCGTCCGTCGCATCTGCTCGATCGCAAGCTGTTCGATTTCACCAGCCTGATGGCTGGCTGAGGTCGACAGGGTCACCAAAACGAACAGCCCGAAAACCTTGAGGTTTTCGGGCTGTTTCTATTTCAGGTCGTCGACGCTGTCAGTGGACCTCGGCAACTGCCGGCTTCGGATCGTGCTGGCCGCGGAACAGCTTGCCCTTCTCGGCAATCAGCACCATCACCAGGCCAATCGAGGCGACGCTGCAGAAACCGATCGCCAGCGGCACCGTCGTGCCATCGAAGGATTGGCCAATGGCCGCACCGATCATGCCACCGCCCAGGGTCTGCATGAAACCCTGCACCGAGGATGCCGTGCCGGCGATATGGCCGAGCGGCTCCATCGAGATCGAGTTGAAGTTGGAGCCGATCCAGCCGAACTGGAACATCGCCAGAGCAAACAGCACGATGAAGGCTGGAAACGGCACCGGCCCGGTCAGCGACCAGACGAGCCAGATCGCACTCACCAGCAGGAAGCCGATCAGGGCGCCGTGCGACAGCTTGCGCATGCCGAATTTGACGACGAGACGCGAGTTGAGGAACGACGACACCGACATCATGCCGGCAATGGCCGCAAACACCGCCGGGAACCACACGCCGAGCCCGTAGAGGCCGACATAGACCTGCTGCGCCGAGTTGATGAAGCCGAACAGCGCGCCGAAGATGGTCATCGAGGCCAGCGTGTACCACAGCGACATGCGCGTGGTGAGCACGGTGCGGAAGCCCCGGGCGATCGACATCACCGACAGCGGCCGCCGGTCCTCGGGATGCATCGTCTCAGGCAGGCGGATCGCCGCCCACAGCGTGATCGCCAGCGCCGACACCGCCATGACGATGAAAATCATGTGCCATTCCGAAAACAGCATGACGATCTGCCCCATGGCGGGCGCCACCACCGGCACGACCATGAACACCATGAAGATCAGCGACATGATCTCGGCCATCTGCCGCCCGCCGAAGCGATCGCGCACCACCGACACCGCAATGACGCGCGTCGACGCAGCACCTATGCCCTGGACGAAGCGCAGCAAAAGCAGCGTTTCGAAGCTTGGCGCGAATGCCGCCGCGAAGGCCGCAAGCACATAGATACCGAGGCCGAACAGCAGCGGCTTGCGCCGGCCGAACTGGTCGGAGATCGGGCCATAGGCCAGCAGCGCCAGTGCGAGGCCGGCGAAATAGGCGGTAATCACATATTGCCGGTGGTTCTCGCTCTCGACGTTGAGGGCAGCACCGATCTGCTGCAGCGCCGGCAGCATGATGTCGACGGCAAGCGCGTTGACGGCCATCAATGCGGCGGCCAGCGCGATGAATTCCCAACGCGGAATCGGGAATGCGTCCTGACGGACGCTGGGAGCGACTTTCTGTTCCATTCGGAATCCAATTCAAACGGAAATGCGCCGGGCAAGCCGGCGCATTTGCCACAAACGGGACCCCGGAACAGGCCGGAGCCGGTAATTCTTAGGTCAGGCGGCGCCCTTGACGCTCACGCCCTTCTCTTCCAGGAACGACTGCAGTTCGCCGGCCTGGAACATCTCGCGGATGATGTCGCAACCGCCGACGAACTCACCCTTGACGTAGAGCTGGGGGATGGTCGGCCAGTTGGAATAGTCCTTGATGCCCTGGCGAAGCTCGTTCGAGGTCAGGACGTTGACGCCCTTGTAGTCGACCCCGAGGTAGTCGAGGATCTGGACGACCTGGCCGGAAAAGCCGCACTGCGGGAAGCCGGGCGTGCCCTTCATGAAAACCACGACATCCTGGCTCTTCACTTCGCTATCGATGTATTCGTTGATTCCGCTCATGGCGCACCTAAACCTCAGATCTGGCCGGCGGACCGGCAATGTTCGTTAGACTGCTAGCATCTGCCACTATGTGGTTGCAACAGTCGAGCATTCCAAGCGTCGGGTCGACCCGAAATCCGGAAATGTGACCTTTTTGCCGTGCAGCACCTGCGTTGCGGCGTCAGTCAGCTGCTGCGGCGTGCCTTCGAGCGCGAGCGGACCGTGCGCTTGCGGCTGGTCTGCTTCTTGGCTGGCCTCAAAAGCTTCTCGATCTGGCGCAGCGTGGCCGAACTCGTCGACGTCGTCCGCTTGCGGCGGCGGGCGCGCTTCGAGGTGCTCGACGGCTTCTTCAGAATGTCCTTCAGCACGCCGTCGACGACGCCTTGGACCAGGTCGTTGATCAATGACATCAGCGCGCACCCCTGTTCTGTGGAATGTCCCGGATAAAAGATCGGGCGATCGATGTCGAGGGCCTCGGCCTTCTGGCCTACTTGATCGCCCGCACGCAGATGAACCCAGGCGAATGGCTGAGCTCGGCAAAGTGTTCGGGGTCGACGGCGGCCATCTCGGCCACCGGCAGCGGTTCGACAAAACGGTCGAGACGCCAGCCGGCATCGCTCAGGCCGTTCAAAATGTCCTGCAGCGGGCGACGGTAGGATGCGACGTAAGGCCTGGGCTCGCCAAAGCCGGCCCAATGCAGGCCCCAGCGGTTGGTCGTGACGTAGTTGGCATCGCGGCGTGCGCGGGGATCGGCCCAGTCACGCATCGGGTGGCCCATCGAGAACACCAGCCGGCCTCCGCTGCGCGTAATGCGATGAAACTCGGCGAAGACAGGCTTGAGGTCTTCGACATAGTCGAGCGCCAGCGAACACAGGATCGCGTCGGTGCTGCCGCTCGCCAGCCAATCCAGGGGCCTGGCCAGATCGCCTTGGTGGAACGCGACGTCGAGACCGGCGCAGCGCTTGCGCGCCAGTTCCAGCATTTCGGGCGTGATGTCGAAGCCGCGGACCCGGGCGCCGCCGCGCGCCAGCTTTTCCGAGCAGATGCCGGAGCCGCAGCCGGCATCGACCACGTCGAGTCCGGCGACATCGCCGAGCAGGGCCAGCGACGCCGGCCGCTCGTACAGTGCGTTGTGGGGCTTGGTGGGGGCTGCCGCGTCGTAGCGCTCGGCAAAAGTCGAGTAGGCGCGGCGCCCTACGTGATTGTCATCCGGGCGCCGCGTCATGGGAGCGCAGACCCTTATTCGGGAATGCTGGTCTGTAGGGCGAGTGCGTGCAGCACGCCGCCCATATTGCCCTTCAGCGCGTCGTAGACCATCTGGTGCTGCTGCACGCGGGTCTTGCCGCGGAAGCTTTCCGAGACGACCTCGGCGGCGTAGTGGTCGCCATCGCCGGCGAGATCGCGGATGGTCACCCGGGCATCCGGAATGCCGTCCTTGATCATCCGCTCGATGTCGTGTGCGTCCATTGCCATGTTGTCGTTCCCGCTCAGTTGTCCATGAAGCGAGGGAACCAGGATTCGTGAGCCGAGGTCAACTCGTCGACGCTCACCGCCCGTGCCTCGCCCAGCTTCAGTTCCTTGCCGCCGGTCGTTCCGATCCACGGCGCGTGGATGCCGAGCGCCTTGGCTTCGTTCCACAATTCCTGCATCTCGGCCGACTGCGGGTCAAGCTTGACGGTGACCAGGTAACGGCCCTGGTCCTCGCCGAAGAACACCGGGATCGGGTTGGTGCCGCTGAGGCCCGGAACAGTCGCCCCGATGCCGGACGCCATCGCCATTTCGGCAAGGGCTACGGCAAGGCCGCCGTCCGACAGATCATGCACGGCAGTGGCCATGCCGCCGCGGATCAGCTTGCGCACGAAGTCGCCGACCTTCTTCTCATGTTCGAGGTCGACCGACGGCGGCGGGCCGTCGGTGCGGCCGTGCAGGTCGCGCATGTAGATCGACTGTGCCAGGTGGCTGCCCCATTGGGCCGGGCCGCCGACCAGCAGGATCACTTCGCCTTCCCGAGCGAAGCAGGCCTTGGCCATCTTCGACCAGTCGTCGATCAGGCCGACGCCGCCGATGGTCGGTGTGGGCAGGATGCCCTGGCCGTTGGTCTCGTTGTAGAGCGAGACATTGCCGGAGACGATCGGGAAGCCGAGCGCGCGGCAGGCATCGCCGATGCCGGTCACTGCGCGCACGAACTGGCCCATGATCTCGGGGCGTTCGGGATTGCCGAAATTGAGGTTGTCGGTAGCGGCGAGCGGCACGGCGCCGGTCGCGGTCAGGTTGCGCCAGCATTCGGCGACCGCCTGCTTGCCGCCCTCATAGGGGTCGGCCTCGCAATAGCGCGGCGTCACGTCTGACGAGAACGCCAGCGCCTTCGTGGCGTGGCCCTCGACACGCACCACGCCTGCGTCGCCGCCGGGGCGCTGCAGCGTGTTGCCCTGGATCATCGTGTCATATTGCTCGTAGACCCAGCGGCGCGACGAAAGATCTGGACCGCCGAGCATCTTGAGCAGTGCGTCAGCGACATCGGCTTGTGGTATGTCGTCGTCAGCCAGCGGCGCGCGCTTGGCCGGCTCGACCCACGGGCGATCATATTCGGGCGCCTCGTCACCGAGCTCCTTGATCGGCAAATTGGCGACTTCGACGCCCTGGTGGATGACGCGGAAACGCAAATCGTCAGTGGTCTTGCCGACGATGGCGAAATCGAGGCCCCACTTGACGAAAATCGCCTCGGCTTCCTTCTCCTTCTCGGGACGCAGCACCATGAGCATGCGCTCCTGGCTTTCCGACAGCATCATCTCGTAGGCGCTCATGCGCTCTTCGCGCACCGGAACCTTGTCGAGGTCGAGCTCGATGCCGAGGTCACCCTTGGCGCCCATCTCGACGGCCGAGCAGGTCAGGCCGGCGGCACCCATGTCCTGGATGGCGATGACGGCGCCTGAAGCCATCAGCTCGAGGCAGGCCTCGAGCAGGCATTTTTCGGTGAATGGATCGCCGACCTGCACGGTCGGGCGCTTCTCGTCGATCTTGTCGTCAAACTCGGCCGAGGCCATGGTCGCACCACCGACGCCGTCACGGCCGGTCTTGGCGCCGAGATAGACGACCGGCAGGCCGACACCCTTGGCCTGCGACAGGAATATGCCGTCGGTCCTGGCGAGGCCAGCGGCAAAGGCGTTGACCAGGATGTTGCCATTGTAGCGGGCATCGAAATTGACTTCGCCGCCGACGGTCGGCACGCCGAAGGCGTTGCCATAACCGCCGACGCCGGCAACTACGCCCGAGACCAGGTGGCGGGTCTTGGGGTGGTCGGGCGCACCGAAGCGCAGGGCGTTCATCGAGGCAACCGGGCGGGCGCCCATAGTGAAGACGTCGCGCAGGATGCCGCCGACACCGGTCGCAGCCCCCTGATAGGGCTCTATGTAGGAGGGGTGGTTGTGGCTCTCCATCTTGAAGACCACGCAGTCGCCGTCGCCGATGTCGACGACGCCGGCGTTTTCGCCGGGGCCCTGGATGACGACGTCACCCTTGGTCGGCAGCGTGCGCAGCCACTTCTTCGACGACTTGTAGGAGCAGTGCTCGTTCCACATCGCCGAGAAGATGCCGAGTTCGGTAAAGCTCGGCTCGCGCCCGACAAGGTCGAGGATGCGCTGGTATTCGTCCGGCTTGAGCCCGTGCGCGGCGATGAGTTCGCCGGTGATCTTCACGTCATTCTGAATGGTCATCGTAGATCGCAGAATCCGTTGGGGTGCGTTGGTGGCTCCATAGCGCATGATTGCGCCGGGATATACCGCCAATGGCCAGAAAGTCACCCTTTAAGGCACGGAAACGGCCATCCGCCCGAGATCTCAGGGTTTCAGCCGAAGCTGTCGTAGCCGGCGTCACCCTCGTCGAGCAGGCGGCGCAGCTTGATCAGCCCGCCCTCGACCTCGCTGCGCGTGCGCGGTGCCGAAATGCCGATCCGGACGCGGTGGAAAACCTGGTCGGAGCGGCCGGCCTTGAACTCGTCCTCGTCGTCGACCAGCACGCCCTGGCCATAGGCGGCATTCTTGAATGTCCCTGAATTCCAAGGCTCCGGCAGGGCCAGCCAGACGAAGGGGATGTTGGCGGCGATGTTGAAGTCGCTGCCGTCGAGCGTCTTGCGCACGATGTCGAGGCGCGCATTGATCTCGGCGATGGAGCGGGCGCGAATGGCGGCGGCTTCGCCTGACAGCACCAGTTGCGCGCACAGTTCCGCCAGAAGGTACGGCATGCCGCCGGTGACCATCTTGTGGGCGACGCGGATACTGTGCCGGAAATGCGCCGGGCAGGACAACCAGCCGCCTCGTACGCCGGCGGCGACAGATTTCGACAGACCGCCGACGACGAAGACCCGCTCGGGTGCAAATTCCGCCAGCAGCGGCGTGCGATCATCGGTCAGGGCGCCATACAGATCGTCCTCGATCAGCAGCACATTGTACCTGCGCGCGACGTCGGCGATCGCGGCGCGACGCTCGGCCGGCATGGTCGCGCCGGTCGGGTTCTGCACTGTCGGCATCAGGAAGGCGACCTTCGGATGCTTCTGTGCGCAGACGGCCTCGAAATCAGCGGGGTCGATGCCGTGTGCGTCCGACCGGACAAGCGCCATGCGGCGCCCGACCAGTCCGGCGCTGCGCGCCACTTGCGTATAGGTCAGGTGCTCGAACACGATGAAGTCGCCCGGCTGCGTCACCGCCGCGATGATCGAGACGATCGCCGCATGCGCGCCGAGCGTCGGCACGATCGTGTCGGGCGAAGGAGCAAAGCCATTGCGGCCCAGCCAGGCGCTGCCGGCCCTGAACCAGTGCTCGGGGAAGTTCCGGGCATAGCTCGCGACGTCGTCGGGAAAGTCGCGGCAGATCGCCGAGGTGATTGTCTCGATTGTACTGTTCTGCCCGACATTGGGCGCAGCCGTGCTGTCGAAATGCAGCTTGCCCGCCGGCGCCTCGACTGGCCGCGATCCCTCATGGGGCAGGGGCGGGGGCTCGATGATGGAGGGCTGGATGCCGTTGCGCTCCAGCACATAGGTACCGCGGCCGACCTCGCCGCTGACCAGCCCGCGTTCGCGCAGCAGCGCGTAGGCGCGACCGACAGTACCGATGGTCACTCCGATGTCGTAGGCCAAGTCGCGCTGCGGCGGCAGCTTGGCACCGGAAGCGAGTATGCCGTTGTCGATATCGTGCTCGATCCGCTCGGCCAGCCTGAGATAGAGCGGGCCGGAGCCGGAGGAGAGGTCGGGAAGCCAAATTGTCATGGTGACAATTCCTAAATTGCTATCGTCGTTGAGTCAATTCATAGCATTGATCGTCACAAATAGACACAATGTGGACAGCAAAAATGAGTACAATCGATGCAATTGGCGGAGTTGCCACGGCTGCATCTCCGCACGGGAAGCGCAGCGGTATACGCGGCTTCGTGCGCTGGCTGGCGTTTTGCATGGAGCGCCGGCGCACCAGGCTGGCGCTGCTGGAGCTGACCGACGACCAGCTCGCCGATATCGGAATTTCGCGCTGCGACGCCTATCGCGAAGGGCTACGCCCCTTCTACGACTAGAGCGCCGTGCGTCCGTGAGGACGCATAAGTGGGCGCTCTCGATCCTTGCGTTTTCGCATCGGACTTTTCGAAAGCCGGGTTCGGCTTTCGGGCCGATGCGGCCCACTCCCATGGTCACGGGCCGTCACGACCCACTGACGGTTCGGTTCAGGTGGAGGCGCGCCCCTGGTGCCTCCACCTCTTTTGCCCCGAGGCGGGCACGAGAGGCGGGTAATTGACGATTTGTCGGTCCGTCAGGCGGCCGAGCCGCAGGACGCGTCGCCGCTGCGCCAGCGATTGATGTCAGATGTGATCCGGCTGCCGAGCGCTTCGCTCATCAGCGGGCCGAACACCTGGACCTGGCTGGAATTGCCCTGTGCCTGCACGACCAGCAGCGGGCGCGCGCCATACTGCTTGGCCGGCACGAGCAGGAACCGCGGCGTGCCGCCGAAATTGTTCAGCTCATTGGCCATCTGGTACTTCTTGAAGGCCGGATCCTTGCTGGCGAACCAGCATTTGTGCGCAGCGATCGCCACCTGTTCCATCGAACGCAGCGAAGCGCTCTTGCCGGATGACGAGGGCGGCGGCGTCTTCGGGCCGGAATTGCAGGCGGCGAGGCCGATGACCGCGGCCGTTGCCGCCAGAATCCGCAGAGTCTTCATGCGCCGATACCAGCCTTTTCAGAGGGTGAGGGGAGGAGGTTCGCTCAGGCTGCCTTGGGCAGCCCGAGTGCGCTCTCGAACAACGCGCGGCCATCGTCGCCGCCATGCGCTGCCTCGATCAGGTTTTCCGGATGCGGCATCAGTCCGAGCACGTTGCCCTTGTCATTGATGATGCCGGCAATGTCGTTGATCGAGCCGTTCGGGTTGGTGCCCTCGGCGTAGCGGACCACGACCTGGCCTTCGCCCTCGATGCGCGCCAGCGTCTCGGGATCGGCAAAGTAGTTGCCGTCGTGATGCGCCACCGGGCAGCGGATGATCTGGCCGGCCGCGTAGTTGCGGGTAAAGGCGGTGTTGGCGTTGGCGATCTCGAGCTTTACTTCGCGGCAGACGAACTTCAGCGAAGCGTTGCGCATCAGGGCGCCCGGCAGCAGGCCGGCCTCGACCAGGATCTGGAAGCCGTTGCAGACGCCGACGACCTGCACGCCCTTGGCGGCCTTCTCGGCCACCGCGCGCATCACCGGCATGCGGGCTGCGATCGCGCCGCAACGCAGGTAGTCGCCGAAGGAGAAGCCGCCGGGAATGGCGATCAGGTCGACATCGGGGATTTCGGTGTCGGTCTGCCAGACGGTAACGGGCGCGGTGCCCGAAATCTTGGTCAGCGCCGCGATCATGTCGCGGTCGCGGTTCAGGCCGGGGAGGAGAACGACCGCTGATTTCACGTCAGGCAATCTCCACTGCGTAATTCTCGATCACCGTGTTCGCCAGAAGCTTCTCGCACATGGCGTTGAGGTCGGCTTCCGCCTTGGCCTTGTCGGCGCCGTCGATTTCGACGTCGAAGACCTTGCCCTGGCGTACCGAACCGACGCCGCCGAAGCCGAGGCCGTCGAGCGCATGTTCGATAGCCTTGCCTTGGGGGTCGAGCACGCCGTTCTTGAGGGTGACGGTGACGCGGGCCTTGATCACGGGCATTTCACTCCGGAGCAGAAATGGAAAACAGTCGGGCGCGAAGTTACTCGCGCCCGTGCTTGGATTTGTCAGTGCTTGACGAGGACCGGCCCGGTCGGACGGGGCGTCTCGTTCTCGTTCATGATGCCGAGACGGCGCGCCACTTCCTGATAGGCTTCGACCAGCCCGCCCATGTCGCGGCGGAAGCGGTCCTTGTCGAGCTTGTCCTGGGTGGCGACGTCCCACAGGCGGCAGCTGTCGGGCGAAATCTCATCGGCGACCACGATGCGCATCATGTCGCCCTCGAACAGGCGGCCGCATTCGATCTTGAAGTCGACCAACTGGATACCGACGCCCATGAACAGGCCGGAGAGGAAGTCGTTGACGCGAATGGCCAGCGCCATGATGTCGTCGATTTCCTGCGGGCTCGCCCAGCCGAAGGCCGTGACATGCTCTTCGGAGACCATCGGGTCGTCGAGCGCGTCGGCCTTGTAGTAGAACTCGATGATCGAGCGCGGCAGCACGGTGCCTTCCTCGATGCCGAGGCGCTTGGCCAGCGAGCCGGCGGCGACGTTGCGGACAACGACCTCGAGCGGGATGATCTCGACTTCCTTGATCAGCTGCTCGCGCATGTTGAGCCGACGGATGAAGTGGGTCGGAATGCCCATGCGGTTCAGGTGGTTGAAGATGTGCTCGGAAATGCGGTTGTTGAGCACGCCCTTGCCGTCGACGACTTCATGCTTCTTCTTGTTGAAAGCGGTGGCGTCGTCCTTGAAAAACTGGATCAGGGTACCCGGCTCGGGGCCTTCATAAAGGATCTTGGCCTTGCCTTCGTAGATGCGGCGGCGACTCTTCATTTGATTGTTTCTCTGGTTGGAAGGGTGGACGGCAAGCTACCGGTCCCTTTCTCACGCCGCAAAGCCGCGGCGGCTGTGGGTTTCAAGGCCGGTCTCTATCTTAATCGGGCCAATTGCTCAATCATCATTTCCTGCCAATTAACGCCTTTTGCTGCGGAAATGCCGCACCGCACAGGCAAACAGCTCAAAAGAGACGTATTGACCGGGCGGCGGGCTTTTGGTTTGAGGAAGTCGATATCATATGCACCGGAAGTCGAATCGATTTCCCACTCCCTGGAGGATTGCCATGAGCAACATGAAGGACCGCGAAGAAGGTTTTGAGCGCAAGTTCGTCTTCGACGAAGAACTGCGCTTCAAGGCAAATGCGCGGCGCAACAAGGCGCTCGGCCTCTGGGCTGCCGAAAAGCTTGGCAAGTCGGGTGCCGACGCCGAGGCCTACGCCAAGGAAGTCGTGGTTTCCGACATCGAGGAAGCCGGCGACCATGACGTCTTCCGCAAGATCCGCGCTGATTTCGACGCCGCCGGCGTCGACCAGTCCGATCATCAGATCCGCCGCACCATGGACGAGCTGATGGCGCAGGCGATCGACCAGATCAAGAACACCTGATCAAGACCAAATGCTGGATGCCGGGGCGCGAGTTTCTGCAGCCCTGGACCAACGAACCGCCCGCATCCCGGGCGGTTTTTGTTTGCGCCGACGCCAGCTTCCGGTTGAAATGGCTACGACCTGAGGGAGAGAAAGATGTCGCTTGCCGAGAGACTGCACGCCAACGAGACCATCATCACCGCCTGGTCCGGCGTGCCGGATGCGCTGACGGTCGAAATCCTTGCCGGGCAAGGCTTCGATGCCGTCACCCTCGACATGCAGCATGGCGGCCACAATGAAGACAGCGTGCTGCGCTCGATCGCGCCGGTGCTCCGGGCGGGCAAGCATTCGATCGTCCGGGTTCCGGTTGGCCGATTCGACATGGCGAGCCGCGCGCTCGACTTTGGTGCCGAGGCGGTCATCGCGCCGATGGTCAATTCGGTCGAGGATGCCCGGCGCTTTGCCGCCGCGATGAAATATCCGCCGCTCGGCGAACGCTCCTGGGGCCCAACCTTCGCAGCACCGCGTCACGGCAGCAAGGATTCGGTCAAGTGGCTGAAGGAAAGCAATGCCCGCACCGTTTCCTTTGCCATGGTCGAGACCCATGCGGCGGTTGCCGTGCTCGACGGCATCCTGGAAACGCCCGGCATCGACGGTATCTTCCTTGGGCCGGGTGATTTCTCCATCGCCTGGACGAAGGGCGAGACGATCAACTCGACACTCGAAGCGATGATGGAAACGGTCGCCGATGTCGGCAGGCGGACCCGTGCCGCCGGCAAGCATGCCGGCATCTACGTCACCGATCCCAGGATCGCGGGGCGTTTCGTCGACATGGGTTACCAGGTGCTGGCGACAGGCTCCGAGCACCAGCTGATCGCGGCCGGCGCCGCGGGTCTTCTGGCGGACCTCAAGAAGTCTTTGGGCTAGCTTTCCAGCCGCGACAGGAACTGCGCGAACACCATCGATCCCTCCGGCCACGGCCCATGGCCGGAATCGGCGTTGATGTGGCCTGAATCGCCGGCGTCGATGAACAGCGATCCCCAGGCCGCGGCGATGTCCTCGGCGACGTCGAGCGCGCAATAGGGGTCGTTGCGGCTGGCGACGACGACCGACGGAAACGGCAGCGGATCACGCGGGTAGGGGCCGAAGGTCATCAGGTGCTTCGGCTTGATCGCCGGGTTGGACACATCAGGCGGCGCCACGAAGAAGCCGCCGGCGACGGGTTTCTTGAATTCGGGAATGGCGTGAATGACCGTCGGGATGCCGAGCGAGTGGGCAACGAGCACCACCGGCCGCTCCGCCGCGTTCACTGCCTTGACGACCTTGTCCGTCCAGTCCCCGCGGACCGGCTTCGACCACTCGTCCTGCTCGACGCGGCGTGCGGTCGACAGCTTTTCTTCCCAGCGGCTCTGCCAGTGGGCGGGCCCCGAATTGGTGTATCCGGGCACGATGATGATATCGGCGTCTTTTACCTTCATGTCGCGGATGTAGCGATCCGACCTTGCTGGTGCAAGACGGTGCAGCTCACAGTTCCATGTGCACGATCTCGATCGGGTCGCCACCGACACCGTGGGAGAAATAGCCTCGCTCGACCGCGCGAAAGCCGTGGTGGAGATAGAAGCCCTCGGCATTGACGGTCGATTCTATCCGGACCGGCCCTTCATGGTTCCTTCGTGCATTCCGGATGCCGATTTCGAGCAGTTTTTTGCCGAGACCTGATCCTGCCGCGTCGGCAACAAGGAACAGCCGCGTCACCTCACCTGGCTCGGAATCGACGAAGCCGACGATCCTGTCGCCTCGCTCGGCAACAACCATCAGCCCTTTGGCAATGAGGGCTTCGTAAGTGTCCGGCGTCCGATCGCCCATCCATCCGGCAATCTGTTCGGCGGAATAGTGCTCCTTCGCCAGCTCACGCACGGAATGTCGCGTCACGTCAAACACCGCTCGTCCGTCCCCGCTCCGTGCCGGCCTGAGCGTTGTTGTATGTTCATTGTCGTTCATGACGTGCACCAGGATCGCATTTATGAGTAGCCGGCCTGGGATGGGATTGTCTCCGGTGTTTGCCGACTGGCACAACGGAACTGTTGCCGACGATCCAGAGCCGGTCGCGCAATTTTTGCAACATGTGCCGGAAGCAGAGCGGCCACTACTACGCTGCAACCAATATCAATGACGACATGGTCGATATCGAAGGCGGTGAGACCGTGACGTGGTTTGCCGCGTCAAGCTTCGCCCGGCGCGGCTTCTGCAGTCGTTGCGGCTCGGTGATGCTCTGGAAGCCGAACGACGAAGGCTACGTTTCGATCATGGCCGGTTCGTTCGAGGAGCCGTCGTCGCTGGTTGGCGGCTATCACATCTTCATCGCCGACAAAGGCTCATATTACGAGATCGATGACGACTTGCCGCGATACGAACGGTCGTCGCCTTCGCTCAAAGTGCTGGAGGATAGAACGGGAGACTGACGATCGTTCTCGATTGTTGAACGCTTCGTCGTGGTTCGGCGCTCTGCTCGAAACAGTGAGGAGCGCGTATATTTCAGGGCAAGGAGACATGACATGACCTCGTTGCCCACACTTTTCATTTCGCATGGCGGCCCCGACATCGTTTTGGCCGACACGCCGGCGCGCCATTATCTCGAAGGCCTCTCGGGTCTTGTCGAGAAGCCCAAAGCCATTGTGATCGTCTCGGCGCATTTCGAGACCGACGGCGTCGCCGTCGTGACGGACCCCAAGCCGGGCATGATATACGATTTCGGCGGCTTCGCGCCCGAGCTCTACAAGATGATCTATCCGGCCGTCGGCGAACCTGCCCTGGCCGAAAGAGTGTTCGGCATGCTCGATCAAGCCGGCCTGAAGCCGCATACGTTCGAGAAGCGCGGCTATGACCACGGCACATGGACGCCGCTCAAGCTGGCGTTCCCCGACGCCGACATTCCCGTGGTTCAGGTGTCGATCGACCCCAGTCGCGATGCCGCTTGGCATCATGCCATCGGCAAGGCGCTGGCGTCATTGCGCCACGAAGGCGTACTGCTGATCGGCTCAGGTCACATCACCCACAATCTGCGCGCCTATTTCAGTCGGCTTCGGCGCGGAGCCGAACCCGATCCCGCGCTGGCCGGCAAGGTGCATGCGTTCACCGAATGGTTCGCCGACAGGCTGGCGCTCGGCGATACCGAAGCGCTGCTGCACTGGAAGGACAAGGCGCCTTTCCCTGGGGAGAACCACCCGACCGACGAACATCTGATGCCGATCTTCTTCGCTTACGGCGCGGCAGGTGAGGGTGCGAAGGGCCGTCGCGTGCACGATTCGGTCGATCACGGCTTCTTTGCCAACGATTCATATCTGTTCGACTGAGCGTCGAGCCGCTAAATGATGCCGCTTCGATCGAATTGAAAGGGAATTCCATGGAGCGGCTGGTCAAGGCTTTCCAGAACTCGGTGCGGGCATTCTCGCGACTGATCCGCTCCGAGGCGGCATTCCAGCAGGAAATCATGCTGCTCGTCGCAGCCCTGCCGATCGGCTGGTTCGTGGCAGGCACCTGGGGCGGCTACGCGCTGCTGATCGGATCGATCCTGTTCCTGATCACAGTCGAGGTGCTGAACACCGGCATCGAGGCGGCGTGCGACGCCGTCAGCCGCGAATTCAACATCGACATCCAACTTGCCAAGGACTGCGGCTCGCTCGCCGTGCTGATCTCGATCGTCATCGTGCTGGGCGTCTGGGTCTACGCCATCGCCGAGCGCCTGGCCGGGCTTCCGATCTGAAGGTCGCGTACCTACATGTCGGTTACCAAAGGAGACCGACATGGCTGACAAGGCCGATATCCACCACCTCGAGACGCGCGCCGGCCTGCCGGAGGACCTGCGTTGGCTCGTCGCCAAGTATCCGCGCGAGGACTGGCGCGCCCACGACAACGTCCATGGCATGGCCTCGATGTGGCTGCAGCGTCACGACATGTTCCGCGAGCTGGGCGGCATGCTGACCGCAGGCATTGGCGATTATCGCGAGGGCCGCATGGACGCGCAGCAATTCGCCCGCTGGTTCGCGCCGCGGCTGAACCATTTCCTCGGCAATCTCGATGGCCACCACAATGTCGAGGACCATCACTATTTTCCTGTCTTCGCCAAGGCTGAAAGCCGGCTGAAGCGAGGCTTCGAGATCCTCGACGCCGACCATCACCTGATCCATGAGGCGCTGGAGCGCAATGCAGACTCGGCCAACGCGTTCATCCAGGCGCTGCAGGAAAATGAGGACAAGCAACGCTTTGCCGCCGACGCCTATGCCGACGAGAATGCGCGGCTTGTCGCCATGCTGACGCGGCATCTGGATGACGAGGAAGACCTGATCATCCCGCTCATTCTCGATCGCGGCGACCGGGAACTGGTGGGCTCGGACTAATCCTTCGGCTGCCTGCGGGCGATGTGGCGGGCCAGGAGCCAGGTTCCCAGCGCCACGGCGATGCCGATGCCAAGTCCGAGAAACAGCCGGTGGTGCGCCTTCAGCGTGTCGCCGAGGATGTGCTCGGCACCGAGGCCGAATACGTAGCCGAGGCTGACGAAGATGCCGGCCCAGACGAGCGCCGACAGGCCGTTGAGGGCCAGAAACAGCGAGACCGGGATGCGCGACAGGCCTGCGGCGATACCGCCGGCCAGTCGCATGCCGTAGACGTAGCGGTTGCCGAGCACGAACAGGTTGGGATGCGCCTGCACCAGGCGGAAGGCATGGCTGAAGCCAGGCCTGCGGCGCAGCAATCGCACCCATTTGTGGTTGGAGAACCGCCGTCCAAGGATGAAGAACAGCGTGTCGCCGAGAAAGGCGCCTGTCGCGGCCACGGCAAAGGCGCTCCACGGTTCGAAAAACCGCTGATGGGCGAAGAAGCCGCCGAGGATGGCAAAGCTCTCGCCTTCGGCCATGCAGCCGATGAAGACGGCGAGAAGCCCGAAGCGCTCGACGAGGTGGTGAAGGGTTTCGATCATCGAGCGGGCGACTGAGGTGCGGAGGAGTCGGCAATGCGCTGGACCTGGACAGTCAGCTGCTGCACCTGCTCGCGCAGCAGAATGATCTCCTGGAAGCGGATCTCATCAAGTTTCTCGTGCAGCGCCATGATCTCGATCTCGGCCTTCAGGTTGACGGCATAGTCGTGCGAGGCATCGATGCGGTCGCGCTCGGCCTGCCGGTTCTGCGACATCATGATGATCGGTGCCTGGATCGCCGCCAACATCGACAGCACAAGATTGAGGAAGATGAATGGGTAGGGATCGAACGAGCCGGATCCCAGCAGCCAGGCATTGAGCACCGTCCAGACGACCAGGAAACCCAGGAAGCCGAGGATGAAGCTCCAGGAGCCGCCGACGCGGGCGATGCCGTCCGCCAGTCGTTCGCCCCGGCTTTCGCTGTGAGCGACGCTGTCATTGACGTTGAGGGAAACCGGTTTGCGATCAATCGCGCTCTGCAGGACTTTGTGCTCGAGTTCGCTCAAATGCTCCGGTGCGCGCTTCAGCCATCTTCCGGCAAGGTCAGCCACAGTCTTGTTCATTTGCACGCCCCCGCTTTCCAACCGGCTGCTTGGCAGCCACGAATCCTTATATGAAGATGGCTGGCGATGTCGCCAAGATGAGGTTGCAGGGGAATGGAATGATGGACTTCGCCAGGATCAGGGCGCGCGCTGAGGAGCGCAAGGGCGGCGATGCGGTGCTGAAGTCGCTGCTGGGGCCGGCGTTCGACAATACGACGCTTGCCAAGGTCCCTGACGACCGGATCCTGTCGACGATGGCGGAGCGTGTTTTTGCCGCCGGTTTCGTCTGGCGTGTCATCGAGCAGAAATGGCCCGGCTTCGAGGAGGCTTTCCTTCGTTTCGAGCCGAAGCGGCTTCTGTTCCAGCCCGATGACTTCTGGCACGACCTCGCCTCCGACAAGCGCATCGTGCGCAATCCGCAAAAGATCCGCTCGGTGCGCGACAACGCCGCCTTCGTCGAACGCATCTCGCAGGAGCATGGCAGCTTCGGCAGGTTCCTTGCGGCATGGCCGGCCGACGACCAGGTCGGGCTGACGGGCTATCTGGGCAAGCACGGCAGCAGACTCGGCGGCAACACCGGCCAATATCTGTTGCGCTGGCTGGGCTGGGACACGTTCATCCTGTCACAAGACATGATCCTGGCCCTGCGCGACGCGGGTCTCGACATCGGCGAGGCAGCGTCCTCCAAGAAGGATCAGGCCAAGGTGCAGGCTCAGATCAACGAATGGGCAAAGGCGACCAAGCTGCCGCGGGCGCATATCTCGCGCATCCTCTCCATGTCGATCGGCGTCAACCGTCCGGCCGAGGAACTGGCGAGCTACATGGGCGAATGATGGCCCAACCGAACTCGATTGCCCGACTTCACAACGCAGGCTAAACCGCTGACATGACGAAAAAATCTCCCGACATCCTGCGCATCGCCGTTGCCCAGCTCAACCCGACGGTCGGCGACATCAACGGCAATCTCGCCAAGGCGCGCGAGGCGAGGGCGGACGCGGCGCGACAGGGTGCCGATCTGGTGTTGTTCACCGAACTTTTCCTCGCCGGTTATCCGCCGGAGGACCTGGTGCTCAAGCCGGCCTTCCTGGCTGCCTGCGAGCGTGCGGCGGAAGATTTCGCCAAGGACACATCGGACAATGGCCCCGGCGTCATCTTCGGCGTGCCGCTCAAGCGCAAGAGCGGCGTGCACAACGCGGTCGTCGTTGCCGATGGCGGCAAGATCGTTGCCGAGCGCTTCAAGGTCGACCTGCCCAACTATGGCGAGTTTGACGAAAAGCGTGTGTTCCAGCCCGGTCCCGACATGCCGGGTCCGATCAATTTCCGTGGCGTTCGCATCGGTATCCCGATCTGCGAGGACATCTGGGGTGAGCTCGGCGTCTGCGAGACGCTGGCCGAGAGTGGTGCTGAAATCCTGCTCGTGCCCAACGGCTCACCCTATTATCGCGCCAAGATGGACGTGCGCCATCAGGTGGCGATCCGTCAGGTGATCGAGAGCGGCCTGCCGCTGCTCTATGCCAACCAGCTCGGCGGGCAGGACGAACTCGTCTTCGACGGCGCCTCCTTCGCCATCAACGCCGACCATTCGCTGGCGTTCCAGATGAGCCAGTTCGAAGAGACGGTGGCGATGACAACCTGGAAGCGCGGCGACGAAGGCTGGGCCTGCGTCGAAGGGCCAATGTCGAAAATCCCCGAGCGCGAGGAGGCCGATTATCGCGCCTGCCTGCTGGGCCTGCGCGACTACGTCAACAAGAACGGCTTCAAGAACGTCGTGCTTGGCCTTTCCGGCGGCATCGATTCGGCGATCTGCGCGGCACTCGCCGTCGACGCGCTCGGCGAGGAGCGGCTCAGGGCGATCATGATGCCTTATCGCTATACCTCGAAGGATTCACTCAAGGACGCCGAGGATTGCGCCCGGGCGCTCGGCTGCCGTTACGACATCGTGCCCATCCATGAGCCGGTCGACGGTTTCTCGCATGCGCTGACGCAGCTGTTCGAGGGCACCAAGGAAGGCATCACCGAAGAGAACCTGCAGAGCCGCGCCCGCGGCACGATCCTGATGGCGGTGTCCAACAAGTTCGGCTCGATGGTGGTGACGACCGGCAACAAGAGCGAGATGTCGGTCGGCTATGCCACGCTCTATGGCGACATGAATGGCGGCTTCAATCCGATCAAGGACCTCTACAAGATGCAGGTCTATGCGCTGTCGCGCTGGCGCAACACGCATGTGCCGCCGGGCGCGCTCGGCCCCTCGGGCGAGGTCATTCCGAAAAGCATCATCGACAAGGCGCCGTCTGCGGAACTCAGGCCCAACCAGACCGACCAGGATTCGCTGCCGCCCTATCCGGTGCTCGACGACATCCTCGAATGCCTGGTCGAGAACGAGATGGGCGTCGACGACATCGTCTCCCGCGGTCATGATCGCGATACGGTCCACAAGATAGAGCACCTGCTCTACATCGCCGAATACAAGCGCCGGCAGGCGGCACCGGGCGTGAAGATCACCAGGAAGAATTTCGGTCGCGACCGCCGCTACCCGATCACGAACAGATTCAGGGATCGTGGCTAAGTCGCTGGAACTGAACTGAAAACCGCCAGCAGACCGGAGGGTTCATGACCGAGGTCGAGATCAGTTTCGACGTGTCGCGCATCGACTTCGACAAGACGTCGGACGTCATCAAGGCGAGCTATTGGGGCGAGGGCCGGACCGACGACATCCATCGCCGGGCCTTCGACAATTCGCTGTGCCTGGGCGCTTATATCGACGGCGAGCAGGTCGGTTTCGCCCGCGCCATCACCGACTATGCCTGCTTTGCCTATGTCGCCGACGTCATCGTCTGGCCTGAGCGGCGCGGCCTCGGCATCGGCAAGAAGCTGATCCAAGCGCTCATCGACCATCCTGAGCTTGCGAGCGTGACCGGCTTCTCGCTCAGAACCTCGGACGCGCACAGCCTCTATGAACAATTCGGCTTCGTGACCTCGACTGACGGCATGTACATGCGCCTGTCGAGGCAGCCGGCAGCCCAAGGATAGACCAGAGGCGTGTCCTACATCTCCTTCGTTCGGGACAATCCGCGCTGGCTGGCCGGCGGGTTCCTGCTCACCTTCTTTTCGACCTTCGGCATGACCTCGTTCATCGCGCTGTCGGCCGGTGACATCCGTCGCGATTATGGGCTGTCCCATGGCGAGTTCGGCACGCTTTACATGGTCGCCACGCTGGCCAGCGCCTTGAGCCTGCCGCGGCTCGGCCAGATCGTCGATCGCTACAGCGCACAGAAGGTGGCGTTGTTCATCGTGCCGATGCTGGCGCTGGCGAGTGCATCGATGGCACTGTCGCAACACCTCGTCATCCTGTTCGTCGCCATCTATCTGCTGCGGCTGTTTGGCCAGGGCATGATGGTGCACACCGCCTACACCGCAACCGCGCGCTGGTTTTCGGCGCAAAGGGGGCGCGCGCTGTCGACCGTCATCCTCGGCCACAACGCCGGCGACGCTATCATCCCGATGGGTTTCGTGCTGATCGCCGCCTCCGTTGGCTGGCGCAACGGCTGGCTGCTTGCGGCAGCAATGATTGCCTTCATCGCCCTGCCGGCGATCGTGCTGCTTGTCGCCGTGGACCGTAAGCCGCGCTCGTCCGATCCCGTGGCACGCCAGATCGACGCGCGCGACTGGACGCGCGCCGAGGTGGTTCGCGATCCGATCTTCTACGTGCTGCTGCTCGGCGTCATGGCGCCGGGGCTGATCGTGACGACCTTGTTCTTCCACCAGGTCTATCTGGTGGAATTGCGTGGCTGGTCGCTCGAGGTCTTTGCCTCATCCTTTCTGGTGACGGCGGTGGTCAACGCCGCCTTCACGCTTGTCGTCGGCCAGCTCATCGACCGCTTTTCCGGCGTCTCGCTGCTGCCCTTCGTGCTCTTGCCTCTGGGGCTGGCCTGCCTGGTGCTGGGCCTTGTCGACGCGCAGTGGAGCGCCTTCGGCTTCATGGCGCTGCTCGGCATCTCGAATGGCCTGTCGACGACGCTGTTCGGTGCCATATGGCCCGAAGTCTATGGCCTCAGGCACCTTGGCTCGATCAGGGCGCTGATCGTTTCTGCCGGCGTGTTCGCCTCGGCAATCGGGCCGGGCCTGACCGGGTTCCTGATCGACGGCGGCGTCAGCTACCCCGGCCAGATCGTGGCGATGGCGGTCTACTGCTTGGCCATTTCCTTTGTTCTGCTGTTGGCTTCGCGGCGGATCCGCGCGCGAAGCCATGTTCAGCCGGCACCAGCCGTGGTTGGCGTTTAGCCGACTACTTCCCGGATATGCTCTCCACGGTCTCGCGGCGGTCATAGACGTGGTCGACGATACCCCAATCCCTGGCTTCCTCCGCCGTGAAGAAGTAATCGCGGTCGAGCACGCGCGCCACTTCTTCCTCGGTGCGCCCGCAATGCTCGGCATAGAGCCTGGTCATGCGCCGCTTGAGCTTGATGATGTCTTCGGCATGGCGCTCGATGTCGGAGGCTTGGCCACGGAAGCCGCCGGAGGGCTGGTGCAGGATTACGCTCGCATTGGGCAGGGCGATGCGCCTGCCGGGTGCGCCGGCCATCAGCAGGAACGAGCCCATCGAGCCCGCCGTGCCCATGCACAAAGTAGATACGGGGCAGCGGATGAACTGCATCGTGTCATAGATGGCAAAGCCGCTGGTGACCACGCCGCCCGGGGAGTTGATGTAGAACGAGATTTCGCGGGTAGGGTTTTCCGACTCAAGGAACAGCAGCTGCGCGCAGATCAGCGAGGCCGAATTGTCGTCGACCTCGCCATTGAGGAAGACGATCCGCTCGCGCAGCAGCCGGGAAAAAATGTCGAAGGAGCGTTCGCCGCGCGGCGATTGTTCCACCACCATAGGGACGAGTTGCATCGTGTCGCGCATGCGCGAATTTCCTTTCATCAATGGAGACTGTTTGGGCTTAGGCGGCGGCGCGCATCAGCGGCGGGCTGTTCGAATTCGCCGGCGAAGCAATGGTCCTGGCCGTCTCGACGCTATAGGTCAGGCGGAACCACGTGCCGCCGTCCGGCTGCGCTTCGAGGTCGAAAGTCACGACCGTTTCGGGTTCGCTCACCGTTGCGTCGTTCCAGGCGTAGCGAACGCGCGAGAACGGCAGAGCCTCGATGATGCGGTAGGCCGGGCCGGTCGTATCAGCGGTGACCTTGTCGGCCGCCGGCACATCGAGCCAGGTTGCGACGAACTCCGGTACCGTCAGCGCGCGCCAGACCTTTTCAGGCGTCGCTTCCAGTTCGCATTCGACGACGATGGTGTCGTCTGTCTCTTCCTGCCTTTGGGCGTCCGTCATTGGTCCATCTCCTTGAGCAGTGTCTTCAGCCTCTCGACACGTTCCGGCCAGAAGCTGCGATAGCGGGTGAGCCAGTCGAAAAGCGGCCGCAGCCCGTCGGGGTTGACGCTGTAGTTCACATGCCGGCCGGCACGCGCTTCCTTGATCAAGCCTGCGCCGCGCAGCACGGCGATGTGCTGTGAGATCGCTGGCTGTGAAATCTCCAGCCCCTGGCGTAGTTCCGTCGCGTTTTTCTCGCCTGCCGTCAGTCGGTCCAGTACGGCACGGCGGGTGGGATCGGACAGGGCGCGGAATATCTCGGATTCGCTCATGGAAATTAGATAAGCATGGACTTATCTGTTGCGCAAGTGCCACCCAATGATGCCTGCGAAACTGGCACAACAGGCTTCGGTCCAGCGCGGGGGTTGGCTAAGCAAAAATGCTTCGATATAAGCAAATTCTTCGCGGCCACTAACAGGGAGGTCTGAATGCCAGAATATGACATGTCCTCCCGGGGTTCACGCCGAGGTCGTTGACCTCGCGAACCGCCTTCGGCGTCCCTTTTATCTGACGCTGCGGTACCGCGACTTCCTGATTCAGCAAGAATTATTCGTCGCGCCTTTGAACATCTTTTTTTCAGGGGTGGCGTCGGGTTTCGGCGCCTCAACGCATCATGGCTCGTTTTCGTATCGACCTGCGCGGCGGCGCTTTCCGCAGCGTTCTGGGTTTCACTTTCAGGCACTGGCAACGCCAACCGGCCCGGCTCGTCGTTATCTCGGCGGCCGTGCTCATTTCGACGATGGCCGACGTGTTGACGCCGCTCTATTCGGGCCGGCTGATCGACGCCGTCGCCAGTGGCGCGGCGACTGACGAGGTGGCATGGAATGCGGCGCTCGCCGCTTTCTTCACCTTGCTGGCACTTGCCACTGGCTCGCTGGTGTTCCGCCACATCGCCTTTGCCGGCATCATCGAGTTGACGCTCAAGATGATGTCCGACATCGCCCAGGATGCGTTCCACCGCGTCCAGCGCTTCTCGACCGACTGGCACGCCAACAGCTTCGCCGGCTCGACGGTGCGCAAGGTGACGCGCGGCATGTGGGCGCTCGACCTGCTCAACGACACGCTGCTGGTGGCGCTGCTGCCGTCCTTCGTGATGCTTGTCGGCTCGACCATCCTGCTGGGATGGCACTGGCCGATGATGGGCCTGATCATTGCCGTGGGCTCGCTGATCTTCATTACCCAGACGGTGGTGATGTCGCTCGGTTTCGTCGCCCCGGCGGCCAGCCTTGCCAACAGCTGGGACACGCGTCTCGGCGGCTCCTTGGCCGACGCCGTCAGCTGCAATTCGGTGGTCAAGGCCTTTGGCGCCGAGGAGCGTGAGGAAGGGCGTCTCGCCAAGGTGATCGCCAAGTGGCGTCACCGCACGGGGCGCACCTGGATGCGCGGAACGATCAACGGTACGTCGCAGAACATCACGCTGGTTCTGCTGCGCGCCGCGATCATCGGCTTCGCCCTTTTCCTGTGGTCAAGCGGGCAGGCCAGCGCAGGCGATATCGCCTTCGTGCTGACCTCGTTCTTCCTGCTCCAAGGCTATCTGCGCGATGTCGGCATGCACATCCGCAACCTGCAGCGTTCGGTCAATGACATGGAGGAACTCGTCGACATCCAGGGCCAGCCTCTCGGTGTGGCCGATCGGCCTGGCGCCAAGCCGATCCAGATCGGCGACGGCGGCATCGAGTTCAAGCATGTGACGTTCCACTACGGCACGCATGCGAACCCGCTCTACCGGGACTTCTCGGTGTCGATCAAACCAGGCGAGCGCGTCGGTCTCGTCGGCCATTCCGGTTCGGGCAAGACGACCTTCGTCAAGCTGATCCAGCGGCTGTACGATGTCGGCGGCGGCAAGATCACCATCGACGGGCAGGACATCGCCAAGGCGACACAGTCGTCGCTGCGTTCGCAGATCGCGATCGTGCAGCAGGAGCCGATCCTGTTCCACCGCTCGCTGGCCGAGAACATCGCCTACAGCAGGCCGGGCGCGACGCAGGCCGAGATCGAGCGCGCGGCAAAGCTCGCCAGCGCGCACGAATTCATCCAGCGTCTGCCCAAGGGTTATGGCACGCTGGTCGGTGAGCGTGGCGTCAAGCTGTCGGGCGGCGAGCGCCAGCGCGTGGCGATTGCCCGTGCCTTCCTGGCCGATGCGCCGATCCTGATTCTCGACGAGGCGACATCCAGCCTCGATTCGGAATCGGAGGTGCTGATCCAGCAGGCGATGGAGCGCCTGATGGTCGGGCGCACGACGCTGATCATCGCGCACCGGTTGTCGACGGTGAGGGCGCTCGATCGGCTGCTCGTCTTCGATCGCGGAGAGATCGTCGAGGAGGGCCGGCACGAGGCGCTGGTACGCCGCGAAGGCGGCATCTACCGCCGCCTGTTCGAACGCCAGGCGCTGGAGCTCACCAAAGGGCTCGTCTAGATCTGGAGCGGGCCGCGAGAGATCGCGGCCCGTTCGTCATGCTGAAGCGGCCCGCAAGAAGATGTAGCCCCATTGGTCGGCTTCCATTCGCGCTCTGGTTGCTTTATTTCTGGTGCAGAGGTGCGGGGGCGCCGCCTTGTCAACGCAAAAGCCATCCGCTACGCCCCGATCATGACAGTTACAGTTCGCTTCGCCCCTTCGCCCACCGGCCGCATCCACATCGGCAATGCGCGCACCGCCTTGTTCAATTGGCTCTTCGCCCTCAAGCACAAGGGGCGGTTTGTCCAGCGCTTCGACGACACCGATGTCGAGCGCTCGCGCCAGGAATTCGCAGACTCCATTCTCTACGACCTGCACTGGCTCGGCATCTTTCCCGACCAGACCGAATACCAGTCGCGCCGCTTTGCCAGCTACGACGCCGCCGTCGACAAGCTCAAGGCATCAGGCGTGCTCTATCCCTGCTATGAGACGCCCGAGGAGCTCGACCTGCGCCGCAAGGTGCGGCGGACGCGCGGCCTGCCGCCGGTCTATGGCCGCGAGGCGCTGAAGCTCACCGATGCCGAGCGCCTGTCCTACGAACATGACGGGCGCAGACCGCACTGGCGTTTCCTGCTGCCCAATTTCGTCTCCGATCCGTTCGAGACCCAGCGCACCGACGTCCATTGGACCGACATCGTGCGCGGCGAGGAGACTGTCGATCTGGCGTCGCTGTCCGATCCGGTGCTGGTGCGCGAGGACGGAACCTATCTCTACACGCTGCCATCGGTTGTCGACGATATCGAGATGGAGATCACCCACGTCATCCGTGGCGACGACCATGTCACCAACACCGGTGTTCAGATCGCGCTGTTCCGCGCGCTCGGCGCCGAGCCTCCTGTTTTCGGTCACCACAATCTGCTGACGACGGCTTCCGGCGAGGGCCTGTCCAAGCGCACAGGTGCGCTGTCGATCGAGAGCCTGCGCGACGGCGGCATCGAACCGATGTCGGTTGCCTCGCTCGCCGTGCTTGTCGGCACGTCGGAGAATGTCACCGCGGTGCCCAACCTTCGCGACCTTGCCGAAAAGTTCGATCCGGCCGCGACCTCGAAATCGGCGGCGAAGTTCGATCCTGAGGAACTGGTGGTGCTCAATCGGGCGCTGCTGCACCACATGTCCTTTGACGAGGTGCGTGATCGCCTGATGGTGCTCGGTGTCAGCGGCAACCATGCCGAAGCGTTCTGGATGGCCGTTCGCGGCAATCTTGACAGGCTCCAGGACGCCGTGGCGTGGTGGCGCATCCTGCGCGAAGGGCCGCAGCCGGCTGTCGAGATCGCCGACGAGGACCGCGAATTCGTTGGTCAGGCGCTCGACCTTCTGCCCGAAGAGCCGTGGGACGGCAATGTCTGGAAGGACTGGACGGCCAAGGTGAAGAAAGCGACCGGCCGCAAGGGCAAGGCGCTGTTCATGCCGCTCAGGCTGGCGCTCACCGGTCTTGAGTCGGGCCCGGAACTCGCAGATCTGTTGCCGCTTGTGGGTCGGGAAGGAACGTTGGCCCGACGGCCCTGACCTTGCGGTTGGGATCTGGTGCCGGACGAGGCACCACCGGCGCCTGCGGCTCCTCCACCGGCCTGGCCTGCGGGGTGCTCGGTACCGGGCGTCCTTCGCCGGCGATGACCGAAAAATTCCTGTCCAGGCTGACATTGCAGCCGCAGGCCGGAACGCGCGGCAGGTCGAGGCGCTTGTAGCGATAGGCTGTCGCAAGATTGCGGTAGGGCTGGCCGGAGCGGGCTGAAACCATGCTCTCCTGTGGCTGGCCGGCATTGAGGTGATAAAACAGCTCGATCTCGGTTCCAGGGCAGCTGGCTTCGCAATTCTTCTCGTCGCGCTGGAAATCCGAGACATCGGCTGCATTCGACATCGGGAAGAAGTATCCGTCGCAGGTGCGCACGCACAAGGTACGGTATTCGCCCAAGCCTTGTTGCTGGCTGCGGCCGATGACGATGTGCTGCGGATAGCTTTCATTGAAGCTCAGGCTGGTCGCCTCGCCGCCGCGGATGACGATCGCGCCGGCTTGCTCCGTCGCGGGATCGTTGCCTGCGCCTTCTTCCGTCTTCTCGCCCTGGTCGTTGCAACCCGCGAATTGCATCGCATCAAGGATGCGGATGCGCTCGCGCCGGACGTTCCTGTTCGGTTGCGCGGTCTGGCTGTCGAGCTTGCCGAGATTGTCCTGCATCTCAGCGATCTTGGCATTCAGCGCGGCGCACTGAGCGATGACGTCGCCCGAGATCGCCCTGTCGCAGCCAAGGTCGGAAGCCCTGATGCGGGCGAGGTCGATCTGGTCTTGCTGGGTGGTGGCAGCGGCGGCGAATTCATCCGGCTGGATGAAGCTCCCGCTCTCCCGCGTCGGCAAGTTGGCCAACTGGACCTCGAGTTCCAGGCATTCCGCCGACACGGCGAATGCAGATCCGGTGGTCAGCAACGACACGGCGACCGCGGCCAGCAAGGCGATGGCTGGCCGCTTTACCGGGAATTTGCTTCTGCCGCGCCCGAACATCCCGCTTTCCATCGACCTGCCGCGCGACGCGCGGAACATGCCTCGGCTCGAACCCTAGCGCCGACGAGGTTAACCGTTTCTTTGGAAACGGCTAACCCGTGCCCGATCAGGACGCAGCACTTGCGCGCTGCGACGCTTCGACGACGGCGAGTGCCGTCATGTTGACGATGCCGCGCGAGGTAACAGAAGGCGTCAGGATGTGTGCCGGCTGGGCGGTGCCGAGCAGGATCGGCCCGACATGCAGCGCGTCCATCATCGTCTTGACTGTGGTCAGCGCGATGTTTGCGGCGTCGAGATTGGGGAAGACCAGCAGGTTGGCTTCGCCCTTCAGCGTCGAATGCGGATAGACGCGCTGGCGCAGCACTTCCGACAGGGCGGAATCGCCATGCATTTCGCCGTCGCTGGCTAGTTCCGGCGCGATGCGCTTCAGGATCGCCGCCGCCGCCCGCATCTTCTGGGCGCTTTGCGAGTCGCGGGAGCCGAAATTCGAATGCGACAGCAAGGCCGCCTTGGGCTCGATGCCGAAACGACGGATCTCGTCGGCCGCCAGCATCGTCATCTCGGCGATCTCTTCGGCGGTCGGGTCGACGGTCACGTAGGTGTCGGTGAAGAACAGCACGCCGCGCTGCGAGATCAGCATCGACAGCGCCGACAGATCGCGATCCTTGACGCCGTCGCGGGCGCCGACGATCAGCGTGACGTTGCGCAGGTGCCGCTCAAAACGGCCTTCCAGGCCGCAGATCATGGCATCGGCATCGCCGCGCTTCAGCGCAATCGCCGCTATGACCGTGTTGTTGGTGCGCACCATGGTGCGCGCCGCCTCGGGCGTGATGCCCTGGCGGCCGCCGAGGTCGATCAGGTGGTCGACATAGTGACGGTAGCGTGGATCATCCTCGGGATTGATGATGTCGAAGTCGACAGCCGGCCGGATGCGCAGACCGTAGCGCTTGATGCGGACCTCGATGACATGCGGACGCCCGATCAGGATCGGCTTGGCCAGCCCTTCCTCCAGCACCACCTGGGCGGCGCGCAGCACGCGCTCGTCTTCGCCGTCGGCGTAGATGACACGCTTGGATGTTGCCTGCTTGGCGTTGGAGAAGATCGGCTTCATCACCAGGCCGGAGCGGAAGACGAAGCGGCTGAGCTTGTCGACATAGGCGTTGAAGTCGGCGATCGGGCGGGTCGCCACGCCGGTTTCGCAGGCCGCCTTGGCAACGGCAGGCGCGATCCTGAGGATCAGCCTGGGGTCGAAGGGCGAGGGGATCAGGAAGTCGGGGCCGAAGGTCGGCGTCTCGCCGGAATAGGCGCGCGCCGCGACGTCGGAAGGTTCTTCGCGCGCGAGCGCAGCAATTGCGCGCACGGCAGCCATCTTCATTTCTTCATTGATGGCACGCGCGCCGCAATCGAGCGCGCCGCGGAAGATGTAGGGGAAGCACAGGACGTTGTTGACCTGGTTCGGGAAATCAGAGCGTCCGGTGCAGATCATCGCGTCGGGACGGGCGGCACGCGCCACTTCCGGCATGATCTCGGGATTCGGGTTGGCCAGCGCCAGGATCAGCGGCTTGTCCGCCATCTCCGACAGCAGTTCCGGCTTCAGCACACCGGCTGCCGACAGGCCGAGGAAGACGTCTGCGCCGCCGATGACATCAGCCAGGACGCGCGCGTTGGTGTCCTTGACGTATGGGTCCTTCCAGCGGTCCATCTCCTCGACGCGGCCCTTGTGGGCGACGCCGAAACGGTCGGTGACCCAGATGTTCTCGACCTTGGCGCCGAGCGACACCAGCAGGTTGAGGCAGGCGAGTGCCGCGGCACCTGCGCCCGAGGTGACGATCTTGACGTCCTCGATTTTCTTGCCGGCGAGTTCCAGGCCGTTGAGAACGGCGGCCGCGACGATGATCGCGGTGCCGTGCTGGTCGTCATGGAAGACCGGGATGCGCATCTTGGCCTTGAGCTGCTCCTCGACTTCGAAGCACTCTGGGGCCTTGATGTCCTCGAGGTTGATGCCGCCGAAGGTCGGTTCGAGTGCCGCGATCGTGCTCACCATCTGCCCGATCTCGGGCGCGTCGATCTCGATGTCGAAAACGTCGATGCCGGCGAATTTCTTGAACAGAACGGCCTTGCCTTCCATCACCGGCTTGGATGCCAGCGGGCCGATATTGCCGAGACCGAGCACGGCTGTGCCATTGGAAATCACGGCGACCAGATTGGCGCGGCCGGTATAGTCGGCGGCGGTCTCGGGATCATCCTTGATGGCGAGGCAAGGGGCGGCGACGCCGGGCGAATAGGCCAGCGCCAGGTCGCGCTGGTTGCCGAGCGGCTTGGTCGCCTGAATCTCGAGCTTGCCGGGAATGGGGTGCTTGTGGAAGAAGAGCGCGGCCTGATCCAGATCGGACAGTGCTTCCTTCTTCTTGTCTTCCCCAGCCATGTCCCGCTCCTTCAGAATCCAACAGCAAAGGCCGTTATTAGCACGGCCAGCACGATTTTCGAGGCTTCAACGGCCAAATGGACGTTGAATCACTTTCAAGCGCCGGAACTGCAATCATTCCAGCGACTTGCGGGTGGCGGTTGAGAGATTGATTCGGTCTTTTGTGAGGCTTGGCTGAAACAGCGCGTCCTTGCGACGCGCTGTTGGCTGCCTTTGGGATAGGTTCGTGCCGCCGAGAGCCTAGAATGAGCTCACGTAAAGCCCGCCGTCGACAGGAATGTTCTGGCCGGTCATGTAGCCTGCATGGGTCGAGCACAGGAAGGCGCAGATCTGGCCGAATTCTTCCGGCGTACCGAGGCGGCCGGCTGGTATGCCGGCGCTGAGGCGGGCGCGGCGCGCATCACCTTCCGCCGGATCCTCGATGCTGCCGGGCTCGTGCGGGCCGCGCAGGCGGTCGGTGTCGAGCTTGCCGGGCAGCATGTTGTTGATGGTGACGTTGCGGTCGGCGACAGTGCGCGCAACGCCTGCCAGGAAGGCTGTCAGGCCGGCGCGGGCGCCGGAGGACAGGTCGAGGCCGGGGATGGGCGTGTAGACCGACAACGAGGTGATGTTGACGATGCGGCCGAAGCCACGCGCCGCCATGCCGTCGATGACAGCTTTGATCAACTCGATGGGCGTGACCATGTTGTTGGTGACGCCGGCAAGGATCTTCTCGCGGTCGAGCTCTCGGAAGTCACGGTAGGGCGGACCGCCATTGTTGTTGACCAGAATGTCGGGGTCAGGGCAGGCGGCGAGCAGGGTCTTCTGGATCGCCGGATCGGAGATGTCGCCGACGATTTCGGTGACCGGCACGCCGTAGCGTTGACGAATTTCGGTTGCCGTGCGGTTCAGGATGCCGGCGTCGCGGCCGTTGAGGAACAGCTCACAGCCGGCTTCGGCCAGCGCCATCGCGCAGCCCTTGCCAAGGCCCTTGCTCGAGGCGCAGACGATTGCCTTCTTCCCGCTGATGCCGAGATCCATGATCGTTCTCCTGTCGGTGATGACCCAGCCTAGAACTGCCCGGCCAAAGCCGCAACCGTCATACGGCTGTTGCATGAATCTGGGCATAGCCACGGCAAAAGCAACGGGTCGATTGCCATGTCCGGCACGAGCACACGCAATTTTCGCACGCTGTTCATCTCAGATGTGCATCTGGGATCGAAGGGAGCGAAGGCCGATTTCCTGATCGACTTCCTGCGTCACCACGAGGCCGAGAAGATCTTCCTCGTCGGCGATATTGTCGATGGTTGGCGCCTGCGCCGGTCCTGGCATTGGCCGCAGACACACAACGACGTCGTCCAGAAATTGCTGCGCCAGGCGCGCAAGGGCACCGAAATCACCTACATCGCCGGCAATCATGACGAGTTCGCCCGCAATTTCCAGGGCGTGCATTTCGGCGGCATCGTCGTTGCCGATCGGGCCATCCACGAGGCGGCCGACGGCAAGCGTTTCCTGGTCATCCATGGCGATCAGTTCGACGCGGTGGTGCAGAACGCCCGCTGGCTCGCCTATCTCGGCGACTTCGCCTATGACGCGGCGATGGCGATGAACCGGCTGGTGGCGCGCTTCCGCCGCACCTTCGGCATGCCATACTGGTCGTTTTCGTCCTGGGCCAAGGTCCGGGTCAAGAAGGCCGTCAACTTCATCGGCGCCTTTCAGGACGTGCTGACCGAGGAAGCGCGGCGTTCGGACGTGGACGGCGTCATCTGCGGCCACATCCACCATCCGACGATCGAGAATTTCGACGGCATCCAGTACATCAACACCGGCGACTGGGTCGAAAACTGCACGGCGGTCGCCGAGGATTTTGATGGCAGCTTCGTCATCCTGCACTGGCCGCACGTGCTGGCGGGCAAGCTGGTCAACGAACCCTTCGTGCCGATGGTCGTCGATCAGCGCGCCGACAAAGCAGCCGCCTGAACGGAACGACATCGATGTGCAGCTCCAGATATGCCTCGCGCCCATGGCGGGATGGACCAGGTTATGCGGCAATTGCCGCGCCGCGCGTTGCCGAGACGCTGCTAAGACGGGCACGGCGGCTCGGCGCGCACCACTCGCCGATGGAAGCGCAGGCCATGCCGCGCCTTGGCCGATAAGGCCGTGGCAACTGGCCCAAGCTTTGGGTAAATGCTCGGCCCCGTTGGCTTTCGTGGCGTGGCCGCCCATGGTAAGGGATCAGGCAAATCGGTGAGGCTTGGTTGGTTCGGGTCGCGCCCGGACACACTTACCCACCATGACATTACCGCCACTCACGCCAGAGCAGCAGGTCAAGCCACGACGCTTTGAACTGCGAATCTCCCTGCTTTTCGCAGCACTTTTCGTGCCGATGGGCGTGCATCTGCCGTATTTTCCGCTGTGGCTCGAAGCCAAGGGGTTCGATCCCGAGCAGATCGCTATCGTGCTGTCGGCGCCAATGTTCCTGCGCGTCATCACAACTCCATTGATCGCGGCCATGGCCGATCGTGCCAAGGACCGCGCCAACGTCTTCATCGTCCTGGCTGCATCGTCCTTGCTTCTGTCGCTCGGCTACTTCCTTGAGCCGACCTACCTCATCGTCTTGGCCGTCTCGCTGGCGCTGGCGGTGGTGTGGACGCCGCATTCGCCGATAGCCGATTCGCTTGCGCTCTCAGGTGTCCGCCGCTTCGGATCGGACTATGCCGCCATGCGCATCTGGGGCTCGATCGCCTTTCTCGCCGGCAGCCTTGGCGCAGGCTTCATCCTGTCGCTGACCGGTGCGGACACGGTGCCGGCGATCATCTCGATCGGCCTGCTCGGCTGCTTCCTGATGTCGTTCATCTCACCGCGCCTTGGCCGACCGCGCAAGGCCTCACCGCTCTCGGCGACCGACATGCAGGCGGCGCCAAAGCTGTTCAACCGCTATTTCCTGCTGATGGCCGGCGGCACCGGCGTCATCATCGGCAGCCACGGCTTTCTCTATGGCTTCGTGTCGATCTACTGGAAGTCGCTCGGCATCAACGAGACGATCGTCGGGTTGCTGTGGAGCTGGGGCGTGGCGGCCGAAATCGTCATGTTCATGTTTTTCACGCGGCTGTTCGGCAACAGATCGACGGCACTGGTGCTCGTTCTGGCGGGCGCAGGCGCTATCGTCCGCTGGGTCGCATACCCGTTGATCTGGCCGCTCGGCCTGGGTGTACCTGGCTTCTTTGCCGTCCAGAGCCTGCACGCCGTGTCGACAGCGCTGGTTCTGATTGGCGTGCAGAAGCTGATCGCCGAGTCGGTTCCGGAAGAGCGCACGGGCGCTGCCCAGGGTGTTGCCTATTTCGCCAACGGCATGTCGATGGCGATCGTGACGCTGCTGTCCGGTCCGCTCTACCAGCGCTTCGGCGTCGACGGCTTCTATTTCATGGCGGCGGTCGCCGCCTGCGCCATCGTGCTTGTGCTGCTTGCATCCCGCTCAGCCCCAAAGTTCGGGCAGGGGCGGCGACACCATTGAACCCTCGTAGACAAGCCCCGGCGAACGGTCGCGCGCCAGGAGCAGCGGGCCGTCGAGGTCGACGAACTCGGCGCCCTGGGCGAGCAGCACCGCAGGCGCCATGGCGAGCGAAGTGCCGACCATGCAGCCGACCATCACCTGGAACCCGAGCGTGCGGGCCTGGTCGCGCAGTTCGAGTGCTGCCGTCAGCCCACCCGACTTGTCGAGCTTGATGTTGACGGCGTCGTAGCGGCCCTTGAGCTCGGCGAGATCGGCGGCGATGTGGACGCTCTCGTCGGCGCAGATCGGCACAGGATGTGGGATGCGGCCGAGGATCTGGTCGGCGCCGGCGGGCAGCGGCTGTTCGATAAGCGCGATGCCGAGCTGGGCGGCAGCGGCAAGGTTCTCGGCGATGTTGGCATCGGTCCAGCCTTCATTGGCGTCGAGGATGATGCGGCTGTCGGGGGCGGCTTCGGTGACCGCGCGGATGCGGGCGATGTCGTTGTCGCCGCCGATCTTGACCTTGAGCAACGGCCGCGCCGCGTTGGCGCGGGCCTGGGCTGCCATAGTCTCGGGTTCGCCGAGCGACAGCGTGTAGGCGGTCTCGAGCGCCAGCGGCGCAGCAATGCCGAGCCTGTCCTTGACCGGCACGCCGCTCAACTTCGCTTCCAGGTCCCAGAGCGCGCAGTCGACGGCGTTGCGCGCTGCACCGGCTGACATCAGCGTCAGAAGGTCGGTGCGCGAAGCACCGTCCTCGATGGCGTGGCGCGCCTGTTCGATCGCCTCAGCCACGCCAGCCATGGTCTCGCCATAACGCTTGTAGGGCACGCACTCGCCGCGTCCGATGACGCCTGATTCGGCGATTTCGCAGGTGATGACCTCGGCTTCGGTCTTGGAACCGCGTGAGATGGTGAACGTTCCGGCGATGGGAAAACGCTCGTCAACGACCGAAAGGACACGCGTCATGAAAATCTGCTCCGTTCAACTGCTTGGCGCGGCTGCGAAAATCGACATGCCGCAGCCGACGCGTTAAGTAGTGTGCCATGTTGACCATCGGCAAACGGGAAGCAAGCGGCGGGGCAGCCGACGGCCGAGATCACCGACCGCAGGTTGCTGTGGCGGAGCGCGAAGGCGTGCTCGCCTGTGTGTTCACCGGGATCTGGACCACCCGCACCGTTGCCTTCGTCGACGCAGAGATGCGCAAGATCGAAGCCCGCAAGGGCTACAAGACCCTGGCGCTCGACCTCGGCGGCATCGAGAAGATCGACACCGCCGGCGCCTGGGTCATCGACAGGCTCGTCAGCGCCAATGAGAAGAAGGGCGTCGAGGTCAGGATGGAAGGCCACAGCGAGGTGGCCAAGATCCTGCTGGGCGCCGTCAGCGAGGCCGTGCGGCGCGAGGGCGAATCTGCCCCGGCTGGTCCGCCCAACATCGTCATGCGCATGCTTGAGGCTGTCGGCCGCCGCGTGTACGAGATGCGCGACGACTTCCTGTCGTCTATGAACATCCTTGGCGCAACAATTCGCGGCGCCCAGATGAAGCTCGGCCGTGGCCATGCGGTCAATCCGGCCGCCATCTTCAACCAGATCGACCGCATGGGCGTCGGCGCCATTCCCGTCGTCGTACTGATGTCGGCAATCGTCGGCGCCATCGTCGCCCAGCAGGGCGCCTACCAGCTTGCCTATTTCGGCGCCGATATCTTCGTCGTCGACCTGGTCGGTGTGCTGGTGTTGCGCGAACTCGGCGTGCTGATGACCGCGATCATGATCGCAGGCCGCTCGGGCAGCGCCATCACCGCCGAGATCGGCTCGATGAAGATGCGCGAAGAGGTCGACGCGCTGACGGTCATCGGGCTCAATCCCATCGGCGTGCTCGTGTTCCCGCGCCTCGTGGCCCTGGTGATTGCGCTTCCATGCCTCACCATCATCGCCAATTTCGCAGCGCTTGGCGGCGGCATGCTGGCGGCATGGCTCTATTCGGACATTCCGATTGCCGCCTTCATCGACCGCCTGCGCCTGGCAATCGACCTCAGCACCATCTTCGCCGGGCTGATCAAGGCGCCGTTCATGGCACTGATCATCGGCACCATCGCTTCCGTCGAGGGCATGAAGGTCGGCGGCAGCGCTGAATCGCTTGGCCGCCACGTCACCGCGTCGGTGGTCAAGGCCATCTTCGTCGTCATCATCCTCGATGGCCTGTTTGCCATGTTCTACGCAGCGATCAACTTCTGACATGGCAAACCGGACACAGACTATCGAGGCGGAGAGCCAAAGCCAGGACGCCAGGGGCGAGGTGTTGCTGTCGGTGCGCGACCTGACGGTGGCCTTTGGCGACAAGGTCATTCTCGAAGATCTCGATCTCGACATCCGGCGCGGCGAAATTCTCGGCTTCGTCGGTGCTTCGGGGTCGGGCAAGTCGGTGCTGTTGCGCACCGTGCTTGGCCTGATCCGCAAGCGATCCGGCACGATCAAGCTGTTCGGCGTCGATCTCGAGCAGGCCAACGAGGAGGAGCGGCTCAGGATCGACATGCGGGTCGGCATGCTGTTCCAGCATGGCGCGCTGTTTTCGGCGCTGACCGTGCTGGAGAACGTCCAGGTGCCGATGCGCGAGTATCTCGACCTGCCGAAAAAGCTGATGGACGAGCTCGCCATGCTCAAGATCGAGCTCGTCGGTCTGCCGCCTGACGCGGCCCGCAAGTTTCCGTCCGAGCTTTCCGGCGGCATGATCAAGCGCGCGGCACTGGCGCGTGCGCTGGCGCTCGACCCTGACATCGTCTTCCTCGACGAGCCGACGTCGGGTCTCGACCCCATTGGTGCTGCCGAGTTCGACGAGTTGGTCGGCAAGATGCGCGATACGATGGGGCTCACCGTCTACATGGTCACCCACGATCTCGACAGCCTGTTTTCGGTCTGCGACCGGGTCGCGGTGCTGGGCAACAAGAAGGTGCTCGTCGAAGGCACGATCGAAGATATGCTGAAGAGCGAAGAACCGTGGGTAAGGTCGTATTTCCGCGGAAAACGCGCGCGGCAGCTTGATCTTGCCGCAAGGGCATAGAATGGAATGATGTGATGGAGACCAGGGCAAACTACGTCATTGTCGGTATCTTCACGCTGTTTGCCGTTCTGGCCGCCTTTGCGTTCGTCTACTGGACGGCGGCAATCGGTGAACGTGGCGAGACGGCAACGTTGCGTGTCCGTATTCCCGGTTCCGCATCGGGCTTGGCCAGGGGCAGCTTCGTGCTGTTCAACGGCGTCAAGGTCGGCGACGTCCGGCGCGTCTATCTCGACATTTCCAATCCCCAGGTGGCGATCGCCGACGCCGAGATCGACAAGCTGACGCCGATCACCCAGTCGACACAGGCGGATATCGGCCTCGCCGGCCTGACGGGACAGGCCAATATCGAGCTCAAGGGTGCCAACATCAAGGAGCCCAACCTGCTCGACCAGGCCGAGGCGGAGGGCAAGATCGCCGAGATCGTTGCCAATCCGTCCGCCGTGACCAATCTGCTGCAGACGGCGCAGGACATCTTCAAGCGCGCCGACGCCGTGTTGAACAATCTGGAAGGCTTCACCAACGACGTCCGCGGGCCGCTGACCGAGACCGTCGGCAACGCCCAGAAATTCTCCGAGTCGCTGGCGCGAAATGCCGATGGCGTCGACAAGTTCCTGGCGAGCGTGAGCGCGCTGTCGGAGCAACTTTCGGCGGTCTCGGGCAAGCTCGATGGCACCATCGAGGCGGCGGAAGGCCTGCTCAAGTCGGTTGACCGCGACAAGGTCAAGAACATCGTCGCCAGTGTCGATACGTTCACCAAGAACCTGAGCGCCCAGAGCGACCAGCTCGACGGCATCGTCAAGGGCGTCAACACCGCGGTCGCCTCGATCAACGATTTCGCCCAGAAGACGCAGCAGACGCTGACCAAGGTCGATGGCGTGCTCGATGGCGTCGATGCGGCCAGCGTGCGCGAATCGCTCGACAACATCCGCAAGGCCAGCGAAAGCGCCAACCAGGCCGCGGCCGACGTCGCCAAGGTCACCGAAAAGTTCGGCGACCGTGCCGACGATATCGACCAGATCATTACGGACGCCAAGCAGCTGGCGTCGCGCCTCAACGCCGCTTCGGTGCGCGTCGACGGCGTCATGGCCAAGGTCGACAAGCTGCTCGGCTCGGGCGAGGCGGAGGGCGTCATGTCGGACGCCAGCGCCACCTTGAAGTCGTTCAAGCAGGTGGCCGACACGCTGAATTCGCGGCTCGCGACGATCATGGACGGCCTGTCCCGCTTCTCCGGCCAGGGGCTGCGCGACGTCGACGCGCTGGTGCAGGACTCCAGGCGTTCGATCAGCCGCATCGAACAGGCCATTTCCGACCTGGAGCGCAATCCGCAACGCATCATCACCGGCGGCGAGGGCTCGGTGCGCGAGTTTGACGGCCGGGTGCGTCGTTGACATCGCCGGCATGCAATCGCATGAAGGCAAATGAGGGGTGTTCGCGCGCGGCGCGGGTGAGTCTGTTTCGGGGACAGCACGTGAAGGCTGCTAGATCAACTTTGCTGCTGAGCGCAGTCACGCTTGCGCTGTCCGGCTGCACCTCGTTGTTCGTCAGTACGCCGCCGCCGCTCGACACCTACGAGCTGACTGCGCCCGCTGTCGACGGCCGCAACGGCCCGAGCCGCCGCCAGATCCTGATTGCCGAACCTTCGGCGCTCAAATCGCTGGATGGCCAGAGCATCGTCATCAAGCCATCGCCCGGGTCGATACAGTTCCTCAAGGGGGCGCAGTGGTCGGACAGGCTGCCGCGCATCGTCCAGGCACGGCTCGCCGAAACCTTCCAGCGCGCCGGCGGCTATATCGGCGTCGGCAAGCCGGGCGAGGGCCTGGCCATCGACTATCAGGTGATCGTCGAGCTGCGCAGCTTCGAGATCAAGGTCGGCGGCGGCGAACGCGCCGACGTCGAGCTGTTCGTCAGGCTGCTCAACGACCGCAACGGTCAGGTGCGCGCGTCGCGCGTCTTCACTGCGAGCGCCCCGGTTTCCGGCAGCGGCAACGATGCCTATGCGGCGGCGCTCGACAGCGCATTCGGCCAGGCCGCTACCGAAATCGTCAAATGGACTGAGACGCTGATCTGACCAGGTCGGTAGGGAATGAGGCACTAGGGCAGTAAGGGCAGTAGGTTCCCGAATTCTTCCGGTCTGCTCGCCTGGGTTCTTGACGCTTCCTTTCCAACGTGGCGCGCATCTCTCAATGCAACATTCGGCTGCCAAATCGGCGCAGGCCCCGGCGCTTGCCATGTGACCCAGCGCAGATCAACGCCACAAATCGCAACTTCAGACAGCAAAAGGGCAGTAGGTTACCCCACTGCCCCATTTCCTTATTGCCATACTGCCCTCACGGGCCGCGGCAGCCTTACTTCAGGCGGCCGGCCGCATGCGCGAGCATCGTGTAGACCTTACCGGTATCCGAGGTCAGATAGGTCTTGGTCATGATGCTGTCGCGGTCGTTGCGCGAGACGTCCTTCAGCAGCTTCTCGAAGTCGTCGCAATAGCGGTCGACGGCCGAGCGGAACTCGCCATCCGACTGATATTTACGGCGGATCTCGTCGAAGGTCTGCTGACCCTTGAGCGTGTAGAGGCGGCGGGTGAAGACGTCGCGCTCGCCGCGGCGATAGCGGTCCCAAAGCTCGATCGAGGCGTCGTGGTCGATGGCGCGGGCGATGTCGACCGACAGCGAGTTGAGCGACTCTACGACGTGCAGCGGCGAACGCTGGGCAGGCACGGCGCGTGGTTCTGCCTGGGCGGCGCCACGGGTCAGCTGCTCTTCGCGTGAAGCACCGGTCAACAGATCGCGGACCCAACCGCCCTGCTGCTGGCCGCCACGGCTGGCGGCCGGTTCACGTGCCGGCTGCTGCTGCGGGGCAGGAGTGGCCGGGCGCTCGATGTCGAGCGTTCCGCGCAGACCGGCGCCACCAAGCGGCACCTGGGGTGCCGGCGGTTCGCGACGCTGCTCGGGCTGAGGCGCTGGGCGACGCGGCGTCGGCTGCTGCGCAGTGCGCAGCGAGGCATCGGAGACATCGACGCTGCGGCCGGACTTGGCGACGATCGCCGACAGTTCCTTGAGCGCGTTGATCTGCTCGGAAACCGCGCGGCGGATGGCCGTCGTCGATTCCTTGGCTTCCTCAGGCATGTCGAGCACGCCCTTCTTGAGCTCGGCGCGGGTGCTTTCGAGCTCGGTCTTGATCGAGCCTGCGGTGCGGCGCATGTCCTCGGTGGCGTCGGCGAAACGCTTGGTCGCTGTCTCGACGACGTCGGAGATCGCCGCACGGATCTTGTCCGCCGACTCCATCGTCTTGCCTTCGGCGTTTTCGAGCGTCTGGCCAACCAGGCGCTCGAACGACTGCATGACGCGCTCGAGGTCTTCCGACTTCTTGACCAGGCCGACAGCCAGGTCTTCCAGCGACGACTGGCGCTCAAGCGTGTGCTCGAGGTTGCTCTGCGCCGAGGACAACAGGTTGGAAGCGCTCGACAGCAGGCGGCTGTGCTCGTCGAACTTGGTGGCGATGGACGCCACCTCGCGCAATGTGCTGGACGACAGGTCGGTCAGGCGATTGGTGTTCGAGTCGACCAGGCGGGCGGCGCTCGAGAAGGTCTGAGCGGCCTTTTCGGTGGTGTTGGCGAAGTTCGAGGTGCTGCTGGTCAGGCGCTCGTCGACATTGGCGAGGTTTGCCGTCGCCTGGTCGATGAGGTTGCCCAGCTGCGCGCTCGACGTCGTCATGCGGCCGATCAGGTCGGCGACGCTTTCGGCGAGCGTCGAACGTGCACCCTCGACAGCCGACAGCGTCTCGGCCGTGCGGTTGGCGAGCGCGTCGACGAGAGCGGCGTTTTCCGAACGCAGCTTTTCGGTGGCACGTGCGGTCGCTTCTTCCATCGAGCGGTGAAGCTCGCTGCCGCTTTCGGCGAAGCGGTCGACCAGCGGGCGCGCCGTCTCGTCGAGGATCTTGGCGATCTCGTTCGAGCGTTCGGTCAGCATCGCGTTGAGTTCACGCGTGTTGGTGCCAATGGTGCGTGCAGCTTCGTTGGTGCTCTGGCCGATATGCTGGCCGACGGCGGTGAAGGTCTCGGCGATGACGTTGGCACGGGCGACAAGCTGTGCCTCGGCCTGGGTGACCTGTTCGTTGAGCTTCTGGCCCATCGATTCCGCGCCATAGGCGAGGCGGTTCTCGGCGCTCGACAGATGTTCGCCGATACGGGCTGCGACGCTTTCGGCGCCGGCAGCCAGGCGCTCATCGACATTGGCAAGCGTTTCTTCGATGGCGCGGGCGCGGGCATCGAGATCGGCCGAGGTGCGATGGGCGCGGGCAACGACGCGCTGTTCGGTCTCGTTGAAGGCGCTGGCGATCAGTGCCGCATGCTCGCCGATGCCCGAAGTGCTCTCAGTGACGCGGGCGGCAAGCTGGCGTCCTGCCTCGTCGAAGGCCTGGCCGATTTCCGATGCGCGGCCGAGCAAGGCCTCTGACGTCTGGTCGACGCGTGCAGCGATGCGGCTGTCGGCTTCGTCGAAGGCGCGGCTGATCTCGGCAGCGCGGCCAAGCAGCGTTTCCGCTGTCTGGTCGACGCGTGCAGCGATGCGGCCGTCGGCTTCTTCGAAGGTCCGGCTGATTTCGGCGGCGCGCCCAAGCAGCGATTCTGCCGTACGGTCGACGCGGGCGGCGATGCGGCCGTCGGCTTCTTCGAAGGTACGGCCGATTTCGGCGGCACGGCCGGCAAGCGTGTCGGCGGTCTGGGCCGCACGCGCCGCGAGCCTTTCGTCGGCCTCCTCGAAGTTGCGCACGATTTCGCCGGCACGGCTGCCGAGCGTCGCCGAGCTGTCGGCGACCCGAGCGGCGATACGTTCGTCGGCTGCATCGAAGATGCGGCTGAGTTCGCCGGCGCGGCTGCCCAGCGAATCCGCGCCTTCGGCGATACGGGCGGCGAGCTTCTCGTCGGCAGTGTCGAAGATGCGGCCGAGTTCGGAGGCGCGGGCGGCAAGCGCGTCAGCGGATTCGCCGATGCGCATGCCCAGGCGTTCGTCCGCGGTGTCGAAATTGCGCAGGATGTCGCCGGCGCGAGCCGACAGGGCATCCGCGGTTTCGATGGCGCGGGCGATCAGCGAGCGGTCGGCTGCGTCGAACGTGCTGGCGATCTCGCCTGCCTTGGCCGACAGCGTGTCGGCAGTCTCTTCGGCACGCGCCAGCAGCGCGTTCGACGTTTCGTCGGCGCGGGCGGCAAGGCGACGGTCGGCGTCGTCGAAAGCACGGGCGATGTCTTCGGCCCGCGCGAGCAGGGCGCTCGATGTCTGCTCGGCACGCTCGGCAATGACGCGGTCGGCGTCGCTGAAGGCCTTGCCTGCCTCTTCGTTGAGAGCTGCGGTCACTTCCATGACCTTTTCGCGCAGGGCGCCGGCAACGAAGACGGCGCTCTTTTCGAGCACGCCGCGGACATTGTCGACACCCAGCGACAGGGCGCGTTCCATGGTGGAGGTGCGCTCTTCGATGACGCCGGTCTGGCGGCGGAAGCTCTCTTCGATCTTCTCGATATCGCCGGCAATCGCGTCGGAGATGTCGACGCGGCGTGCCGCGATCTGGTCGATGTGGCCCGATATGGCCAGGTCGATGTCACGGCGGGCATCGCCGAGCTTGCCGAGATCCTCATCGAGCGCACGGGCCATCGTGTCGCGGCCTTCGGCGAGCTTGCCGACATGGCCGGCGACGATGTTGTCGATGGTGGCGCGGCTGTCGTTCAGCATGGCGAGATCGGCTTCGAGCGCCTTGGTCAGCGTGTCGCGGCCGGCGGCCAGCTTGTCGACCTGGCCGAGCATCATGCCGTCGATCTTGGCGAGGTCGGCTTCCAGCGCGCGGCGCAGGATGTCGCGGCCTTCTGCCAGTTTCTCGACCTGGCCGGCAACGAGGCCGTCGATGCCCGAGCGGCTTTCGGCCAGCTTGGCGAGGTCGTCTTCAAGCGCCATGGACAAGGTGCTGCGTTCGGCAACCAGGCGTTCGGCGTGGCTCGATACGAGGCCCTTGACGCTATCGAGGTCGGCTTCGAGCGACCGGGTCAGCATGGCGCGGTCTTCGGCGAGCTTCTCCGACTGGGATGCAACGGTGTTTCGGATGGCATTGAGGTCGGCTTCGAGGGCGCGCTTGAGGATATCGCGGCCTTCGGCCAGCTTCTCGACCTGGCCGGCGACGAGGCCGTCGATTCCCGAGCGGCTTTCAGCCAGCTTGGCGAGATCATCTTCCAGTGCCTTGGACAGCGTACCGCGCTCGGCGACCAGGCGTTCGGCGTGGCTCGACACAAGGCCTTTGACGCTGTCGAGGTCGGCCTCGAGCGAACGCGACAGCATGGATCGATCCTCGGCAAGCTTTTCCGACTGTGCCGTGATCGTGCTGTGGATCGCATTGAGATCGGATTCGAGGGCGCGCTTGAGGATGTCGCGGCCTTCGGCCAGCTTTTCGACCTGCCCGGCGACGAGGCCATCGATGCCGGATCGGCTTTCGGCCAGCTTGGCGAGATCGTCTTCCAATGCCTTGGACAGGGTGCTGCGCTCGGCGATCAGCCGTTCGGCATGGCTCGACACGAGCCCCTTGACGTTGTCGAGGTCGGTCTCGAGCGCGCGCTTGAGGATGTCGCGGCCTTCGGCCAGCTTCTCGACCTGGCCAGCGACGAGACCGTCGATGCTGGCGCGGCTGTCCGCCAGCTTGGCGAGATCGGTTTCCAGCGTCTTGGAGAGCAGAGTGCGCTCGCCGGCAAGTTTTTCGGCATGGCCTTCGATAAGGCCGTGGACGTTGGCGATGTCGGTTTCCAGGCTGCGCGACAGTTCGGCGCGATCGGACGCGATCTTGGAGGAATGGCCGTCAACGAGCGCCTTGATGCCGGCGAGGTCGGTTTCGAGCGCGTTGGCCAGGATGGCGCGGCCCTCGGCGATCTTCTCGACCTGGCCGGCGACGAGGCCGTCGATGCTCGCGCGGCTGTCGGCAAGCTTTCCGAGATCAGCTTCCAGCGCACGCGACAGGATGTTGCGGCCTTCGGCCAGCTTGCCGACGTGGCCAGCGACCATTTCATCAATGTTCGTACGGGCTTGGACGAGTTTCTCGGAGTCTTCGACGAGTGCCTGGGCAAGCTGTTCACGGCCCTGGGCGAGCTGCCTGAACTGGCTGCTGAGCGTGTCGTCGATTGCCTGGCGCGACTGCTCCAGCTTGCGCATGTCGTCGTCGAGGGCGCGCGTGATCAGGCTGCGGCCTTCGGCAAGCTTCTGCACCTGGAAGCCGACGGCGGCCTCGATGCTGGCGCGACCCTCGGCGAACTTGCTGAGGTCGTCGCGTAGCGCTGCTGCCATGCGGTCGCGCGCTTCGGAGAGCTTGGTGGTGTGGTCTTCCACGGCCTGCTCGATGCCGACGCGGGCCTCGGACAGACGCTGGATGTCGCCGTCGAATGCGCGCGACACCTGATGGCGGGCTGCTTCCATGCGGCCGGCGAAATCGCTGGCGCGGGCCTCGAGCATGGTCGAGGTCGAGGTGATGATGTCGGCGAGGTCGGTGCCGATCTGGGTCTTGCCCTGGTCGATCATCGCCGACAGCGAGTCACGGCCCTGGACGAAGGTGGTGGCGATTTCGCGCGCACGCTCGACCAGCGTCTCGTTGATCTGGCGGGCGCGGGCTTCGAGAGCGGCATTGAGCTTGGCAGTGCCGGTGTCGAGCGCTTCGGCGCGGGTCTGGAATTCGCCGATCAGCGCCTGGCCGCGTTCAGCCAGCGTGCGCTCGATGCCGTGCAGGCTCGCCTCGAATTCAGAGTTGATCGTCTTGGCAGCGCCGCCGAGCAGCGAGACCATGCCCGAGGTGCGGTTGTCGAGCAGGTCGGTCAGCGAGCGGGTCACCTCGTCGGTGCTCTGCGTCAGCTTGGCGATGCGGGTGTCGAGCAGGCTGGCGAAGGCTTCGCCTGAGGTCGACAGGCGGTCGCTCAGCGAATCCATGCGGTTGTCGATCGCCTCGAACAGGCCCATGCCGCCTTCGTTGATGCGGTCGATGAGCGTGTCACCGGAATTGGTGATCGTCATCGACAGCTTGGTCGAGGCATTCAGGATGCTGTCACGGATGATGTCGCTGGCCGAGCCGAGTTCGTCGCGCAGCGTCTCATGGGCGCCGGAGATCGAGGCGCGGACGCGCTCCGCGTGGGAGACGACGGCCTCGCGCTCGCTGCCGAGACCATCGACGAGCGAACGGATGCGGGCGGCGTTCTCGGAATAGGAGCGCTCGATCTGGTTGACTTCGGTGTGGACGAGCGTTTCGAGCTCGACGGCACGCGCCAGCGTGCGTTCGATGCCTTCGCCCATGGCCGCCACCTCGCGGCGCACGGCCTGGCCGACCATCATGACGCGGTCCTGTGCCATGTTTTCGGGCTCGGCGAGGCGGAAGGCGACTTCGGTCATCGACTGCGCGGCAATGCGCATTTCCTGGGCGCGGCGGATCATCGCGGCAAAAGCCCAGAACAGCGCGATCGGCACGATGGTGGCGACGAGCAGCATCAGCAGGCCGGGACGTGCCAGCGCGTCGTCGAACGAGCGGATGGTCCAGATGCTGGGCGTGACGATGCGATCGGCCAGCGCCACGGCACCGGCAACCCATGCGACCGAAACCAGGCCGACCATCCAATAGATGGTGCTCGATGCGCGGCGGTTGAGGCTGTGCAGGAGCGACTTGTAATCCTTGGCGCGATCGTCGTTCGCGGGCTTGAAGCCTTCGGGCTGCAGCGGGCGGGTTTCGACGGGGCGCAACTGGGTCGGCGGCTCGGCTGCGCGTGCCACGGGGGCGGGCTCGGCCTTCGGCGCAGCAGCCTTCTGCTTGCGGCCTTCACGTGCCAATTCTTCAGCTGCCTGCGAAATCTGTGCTTCGAGATCGTCCATCGACGCGGCCATGTCGAGGCCGCCTTCGTCGCCGCTCAGGTCGAGGTCGAGCGCCTGCTCGAGCTCCTTGGCCACGTCGAGATCGAGGTTCTTTGTCGGAGTGGATTTCTTCGCCATGCCTTCGCTACCCTGTACTAAAGACGCGGATTTGCTGGACTTTTTGTCCTATTTTTGTCCGCGGCCGAGGCTCAATATGGACTGCCCGTATCGTAGTGACACAATCGGGTAAAGAAAACATGCATTCGCCCCGATACGTAAAAGTTTAAATATAAGGTTAACACTGCAGTGATTATTGGCCCCAATCCCGCACGGTTCCGGGCTTTGTCAGGTTAACGGGTTATCCACACGGACGCCCTAGCTTACCAACCCAAGGGCGAGTGGCGGGGCACGGGTTGAATGGTAACGCGCGAGACGGCTTCGATGGCTTTTGGCATGCCGGGAGGCGAATCCTCGGCATCGGTTCATGGCCGTCCGATCGACCTTGAACATCTTTCCCGGCAGACGATCGGCGACCGCGATGTCGAGCGCGAGGTGCTCGACATGTTCGTCCATCAGGCGCTCTCGGTTCGAGATGCGATCGTCAAGGCCGATCTTGCCGAGCGGCTGATGCTGTGCCACGCCCTGAAAGGTTCGGCGCGTGGCGTTGGCGCATTTCCCATTGCCGACTGCGTGGCGGCGATCGAAGCGGACCCGGACAATGTCGCTCTGATCACGCGGCTTACCCGCCTGATCGACGAGGCGCGCGACTTCATCGCCTCGTTCAGCCGCTGACGTTCGGCGGTGCCTTCCCGGGGGGCGTGCAATGGCCGCAGTAACATTTGTGGACCAGTCAGTGTAATTCCGACAGCCGGCGGCGCTATCGCACGGCAGTTGACACACACGGCGGAGTGATTATCTGCCGTGTGACCTATTTCGGGAACGAGCATGACCAAGCTGACTTACATAGCCCATGATGGCACGCGTTTCGAAGTCGAGGCCGAGAACGGCTCGACCGTGATGGAAAATGCGATCCGCAATGCCGTGCCGGGCATCGAGGCGGAATGTGGCGGCGCTTGCGCCTGCGCGACCTGCCATGTCTATGTCGATGACGCATGGACGGCGATCGTCGGCGAGCCCGAGGCAATGGAAGAAGACATGCTCGACTTCGCCTACGAGGTCCGGCCGTCGTCGCGCCTTTCCTGCCAGATCAAGGTTCGCGACGAACTCGACGGCCTGGTTGTCTCCATTCCCGAGCGCCAGGGCTGACGTTCCCAACTTGGCCTTGCTTGGCATGACAGCTGTTGTCATGCACATTTTCGAAATGCGTGCGTCAGCGGCGAGGTGGCCTTGAGCGACATCACCACAACCGACGTCCTGATCATCGGAGCCGGGCCGATCGGCCTGTTTGCGGTGTTCGAGCTCGGTCTCTTCGACATGCGCTGCCACCTTATCGACATTCTCGACCGCCCCGGCGGGCAATGCGCCGAGCTTTATCCGGAAAAGCCGATCTACGACATTCCCGGCTATCCGGTGATCGGCGCCCAGGAGCTGGTCGACAAGCTTCTGGAACAGATCGCGCCATTCAAGCCCGGTTTCACCTTCAACCGGATGGTGACTGCGCTGGAGCGGCTCGAGAATGGCAGCTTCCGCGTCACGACCGACGAGAATGAGGTGTTCGACGCCAAGGTCGTGGTGATTGCCGCCGGCGGCGGCTCGTTCCAGCCCAAGCGCCCGCCGATCCCTGGCATCGAGGCTTATGAGCAGGCCAGCGTCCGCTATGCGGTTCGGCGCATCGAGGATTTCCGCGATCAGGAGGTGGTCGTCGTTGGCGGCGGGGATTCCGCGCTCGACTGGACGCTCAACCTGCAGCCGGTGGCCAGACGCGTCACGCTGGTCCATCGGCGTCCGGAATTCCGTGCCGCGCCCGACAATGTCGGCAAGATGCATGCGCTGCGCGATGCGGGCGCCATCGACCTTGTTATCGGCCAGGTTTCAGGCCTGTCAGGCGAGGACGGCATTTTGCGCTCCGTCACCGTCAAGGGAGCGGATGCCGATACCGAGGTTGCCTGCACGCGGCTGCTGCCGTTCTTCGGCCTGACCATGAAGTTGGGGCCGGTGGCAGAATGGGGCCTCCATCTTCACGAGAACCAGATCCTGGTCGACACCGAAAAATTCGAAACGTCGGAGCCGGGAATCTTCGCCATCGGCGACATCAACTGGTACCCGGGCAAGCTCAAGCTGATCCTGTCGGGCTTTCATGAAGCCGCGCTGATGACGCAGGCTGCCAAACACATCATCAGCCCCAAGGAACGCGTCGTGTTTCAATACACGACGTCGTCGACGAGCCTGCACAAGAAGCTCGGCGTTCCTGACTGATTTTGCAGAGGCCTGGCCCTCAGTTCTTGAGCTTGCCGGCGTCGATGCGCTCCAGCCGGTAGCGCAGCAGCCTGACGATCCGGCTTTCGAAATTGATGCCTTCGATGCGGTCGAATTCCTCCTGTGCCCGGTCATGAGCATTGAGGATGCGGTTGCTCGTCGCCTTTGCCTTGGTGGCGGCGATGTCGCAGCTCTTCTGCTTGCCGATCGCCCTCAGCGCCTGTTCCAGTTCACGGGCGTGGTTCTTGGCAATGACGACGTGGCTTTCCTCGTGGCGCTTGATGTCGGAAGACAGCGTGTTCCAGATCAGCTTGACGTCCTGGGCTGCCTTGCCGTTCTGGCGCCAGCGCGGCAGGATCACCTTGGCCTTGACGGTGACCTGGGCCGAGACGATGGCGCAGCCGCCCTTGACCTCGGCGTAGCCGATGCGGCTGGTGAATTCCATCTGGGTTGCGCCCGGGTGCCTGCCGCCGGTGCTCTTGACCTCGGGCCCGCGCGTCATCAGCTGCTGCTCGATCTCGTCGAGCGTTTTGCCGGTGATGGTGAAATAGCTGTAGGATTTGGACACAGTTGCCGCCTGAACGGGTAGGCAAATGCCTCCAGCGAGTAGGGCGGCCAGGAAGAGTTGCTTCATTAGTTGCCTCTTGGCCTACCTTGCGTTAGGGGCGATGGCGGCGCAACGGAAATCGGATCGTGCCGCTGATGTGACCGTGCAGCGAGTTGAAGCTGCAAGCGTTGATATTTCGTGACGTGGTCTGTGCTCTGGAATTGTTTTGTGGCGACGGCATGACCGGCAAACGATGGCAACTGGCGCATGGGCGCCAACTCGACCTCGGCGACAGGGCGCTTGTGATGGGCATCCTCAACGTCACGCCCGACAGTTTTTCCGACGGCGGCGCGTTCGATGCGCCCGAGCGCGCGCTCGAACAGGCGCGCCGCATGGTCGCCGAAGGGGCCGTGATCATCGATGTCGGCGGTGAATCCACCCGCCCGGGCGCAGCACCTGTTTCTTCAGCCGAAGAGCAGGATCGCGTGCTGCCGATCATCGCCGCACTCGCCCGATCTGGCGATACACTGATCTCCGTCGACACCTACCGCGAGGAGACAGCGCGGCTCGCCGTTGCCGCCGGCGCGCACATCGTCAACGATGTCTGGGGCGCCCAGCGCGAGCCAGGTATTGCCCGGGTCGCAGCCGACACCGGGGCAGGGCTGGTGCTCATGCATACCGGACGCGAGCGCTACAAGCTGCCCGACGTGATCGACGACCAGTTGCTGTTCCTGCGCCGTTCGCTGGAGATCGCCCGGGAGGCCGGTGTCCAGGACGCTCAGATCGTGCTCGATCCGGGCTTCGGCTTCGCCAAGGATGCGGACGAAAATCTCGACCTGATGGCGCGTTTTTCGGAGCTGAAAGGGCTCGGTTATCCGCTGCTCGCCGGCACCTCGCGCAAGCGCTTCGTCGGCCATGTTACCGGGCGCGAAGCAGCCGACCGTGACGCGGGGACGGCGGCGACGAGCGTCATACTCCGCCTGCAGGGCGCGGATATATTTCGCGTCCATGATGTCGCAATCAACGTGGACGCGCTGGCATTCGCAGATGCTATGCTGGCGCGACAGACCAACCTGCCGGGACGCTGACCCAGATGTACCTTATCCGTATGAAAAACTGCGCCTTCTTCGCCCGGCACGGCCTGTTCGACGAAGAAGAGGCACTTGGCCAGCGCTTCTATGTCGATGCCGAGCTGACGGTCGATCCGTCGCGTCCGCTGGAGGACGATTCTATGGACAGCACCGTTGACTACGGCGTTGCCTTCCAGGTCATCGAAAAGATCATTACCGGCCAGCGGCGCTTCCTGATCGAGGCGCTGGCGCAGGAGTGCGGTCGCGCGCTCGCAGCGCGTTTCCCGCAGATCAAGCGGGCCGAAATTACGGTCCGCAAGCCGAATGCGCCCGTGCCCGGCGTCCTCGATTACGTAGAGGTGACCGTTGTCTGGCCAGGTTGAGGAGCGCGGCTTTCTCAGCCTCGGCGGCAACCTGGGCGACCCAGCGAAGTCGATGGCGTCGGCGCTTCACATGCTCGACAGTTCCGGCGGCACGCGCGTTGTGGAAGTCTCGTCTCTGCACCGCACGCCGCCTTGGGGCAAGGTCGATCAGCCCGATTTCCTGAACGTCACCGCCGAAGTCGCTACCACGCTCGCGCCGCTCGAACTGCTGAAGCTCTGCCTCGAGCTCGAGCGGCGGCTGAAGCGCGTGCGCATCGAGCGCTGGGGCCCGCGCCTCATCGACATCGACGTGCTCCTGCTGGGCAACAGCAATGTCAGCGATGTCGGACTTGAGATACCGCATCCGCGCATGCTCGACCGTGCGTTCGTCATGGTCCCGCTGGCTGAAATCGCGCCGAATCTCATGCTGGCAGGCAAGTCGGCGGCCGAATGGGCCGCCAGGCTCGACAGCGAAGGCATCGAGAGGCTCGACACCGGCCGCAACTGGTGGCGCAATCTCGGCGAATAGTCAGTGAGACTAGAGACCCAAGGCCGTGGCGATCTTCGGCGCGGCCTGGGACCAATCGTCCTCGATGACGATTCCGTCCGGCAGCGGCGGCAGAAATGCACGCATTTCACGATAGGACATCAGGTTGAACAGATGCGCGTCGGCGACGGCGTCGCGCACCGAGACCAGATTGTGCGGAATGTCGTCGACGAAGGCGACCCTGCGGCTGGTTTCGCCCCGCAACAGCCGCAGCGCGGGGCCCTTGGCCCTTTCAGTGGTCAGAAGCGGGTAGGGGAAACCCAACGCATCGAGATGCCGGCGCCTGATGTCGCGGTGGCGATGCGGCATCGCGGTCAACAGTACCACTTCCGCGCCTGCCGCGAGCCCCGCCACCGCATCGGCAGCGCCAAGTGCCGCCGTCTGCCATTCGCTCTGGGCATGAAAGAAACCGTCGAGCTGCGCCGACACCGCTTCCTGGTCCAGCGGGATCTGTGTCTTCACGTTGATGATGTTGCCGGTCAGCTTGAACGACCTGGCCGAGAAGGCCAGCCCCTGCGCATCGAGGAAGCGCATGAAGGGCACCATGAATTCGAGCAGCACCTCGTCGACGTCGAGCACCAGCAGCGGCCTGGTGTCGCGGGCCAGTTCGGCGATCTGCCGTGCTGTTTCGGGATCTTCGCTCATGCGGAACGCTCGTGATCGTCATTGCCAAGGGGAAGGGCACGCAGGGCGCTGCCTATTTCGCCCGGCGCGATGCCCACTTCCTGCGAGAAGCGCAGCAGCGTCGGCTCATGGGCGAGAATGAAGTTCAGGACGCCGGCCAGGAAGCCGGGCTCCTGCGCAGCTCGGCGGATCTGGTGCGCCTCGATGCCTGATATGGCCAGGAAGCGCGGCAGGAGTTCCGCGTCGGAGGCGACGAAGCCAAGTGCCTGGACTGCCAGCGCTTCGGCGCTTTCCTGCGATTGTTGGTTCTTCTGCATACTGGTGTTCGCCCCGATCGACCTCTGTCGGGAGTAACCGCAAGCAGCCATCGCGGCAACCGCTAAAGCGGTCGCGCAACCATCCGTGATTTGGCTTCGGTGTTTTACGTTTCGTAATGTTCTTGAGTTACGGTCGGATTCGGGGTTGGTGTGCGCATCCGGCGCGCAACAGGATTGCCGCGGGCCTGTGGCGAGCAATCGGGACGGAATTTCTATGGTCAAGAAGGTGATGATCGTCGAGGACAACGAGCTCAATATGAAGCTCTTTCGCGACCTCATCGAGGCAAGCGGCTACGAGACCGTGCGCACGCGCAACGGGCTCGAAGCGCTCGATCTTGCACGGAAGCATCGGCCGGACCTCATCCTGATGGATATCCAATTGCCCGAGGTCTCGGGCCTCGAGGTCACCAAATGGCTGAAGGAGGATGACGACCTCCACACCATCCCCGTCATTGCCGTCACCGCATTCGCCATGAAGGGCGACGAGGAGCGGATCAGGCAGGGCGGTTGCGAAGCCTACATTTCCAAGCCGATCTCGGTGCCGCGCTTTATCGAGACGATCAAATCCTATCTGGGCGATGCCTGATGTGCTCGCCGGCTCGCTCGAGGGACTAGCATGACAGCGCGCATCCTCGTCGTTGACGACATACCGGCCAATGTGAAGCTGCTCGAAGTCCGGCTTCTCGCCGAGTATTTCGAGGTGCTGACCGCCTTCAATGGACCTGATGCCATCGCCGCCTGCGAGGACGGCAAGGTCGATGTCGTGCTGCTCGACGTGATGATGCCCGGCATGGACGGTTTCGAGGTATGCCGCCGCCTGAAGGCAGATCCGTCAACCGCCCACATTCCCGTCGTCATGGTCACTGCGCTCGACCATGTCACCGACCGCGTGCGCGGCCTTGACGTCGGCGCCGACGATTTCCTGACCAAGCCTGTCAACGACCTGCAACTGATCACCCGCGTCAAGAGTCTCGTCCGTCTCAAGGTGCTGACCGACGAGCTCAGGCTGCGCGCCTCGACCACCCACAGCATCGGCATGGACGAGCTTCTGGCCCGATCCGACCTGGTCCGGGGGGAACTGCCGAAGGTCCTGCTCATCGATGAGCAAACGTCTTCCGCTGCTCATATCTGCGCGCTGCTGGATGGCGCCGCCGACGTGCAGTTGGCCGCCGATCCGCAGTCGGGGCTCTTCAATGCGGCCGAAGGTGCCTATGAGTGCATCATCGTGTCGTCAGGGTTTTCCGCGTTCGATCCGCTCAGACTGTGCTCGCAGCTCAGGTCGCTCGACCGCACGCGCTCGCTGCCGATCGTACTGCTGGTCAACAAGGAAGAGGACGACCTTACCGTTCGCGGACTCGAACTCGGCATCAACGACTATCTCGTGCGGCCGCTGGACAGGCAGGAGCTGATCGCGCGCCTGCGCACCCAGGTGCGGCGCAAGCGCTACAATGACGAGCTCAGGCAAAGCGTCAGCCAGACCATTGAGATGGCGGTGACGGATGGCCTGACCGGTCTGCATAACCGCCGCTACCTCGACAGCCACCTGCCGCGGCTGGTCGAACGTGCGGCTGCCCGTCGTCGACCGCTGTCGCTGATGATCACGGACCTCGACCGCTTCAAGCGCATCAACGACACGTTTGGCCATGACGGCGGCGACGAGGTCCTGCGTGAATTTGCACGGCGCGTGAAGAAGAGCGTGCGCGGCATTGATCTCGCTTGCCGATTCGGCGGCGAGGAATTCGTCATCGTGATGCCGGATACCGAAGGCGCGCTGGCCGAGATCGTTGCCGAACGCATCCGCTCCGAAATCGCCAGGACGCCGTTCAAGGTCGGCGGAACCGAGCAGGGCGTGTCGGTGACGGTCAGCGTCGGCGTCTCGGCGCTGGTCATGGAAGGTGACACGGTTGCCGGGCTGATGAAGCGCGCGGATCTGGCGCTTTACGACGCCAAGACAAGTGGTCGCAATCGCGTGGTGGCGAGAGCGGCCTGAGCCGCAGTACGGCTTCACGGTCAAGCGCGTTAAGCTCAATCGTTTACCTTAACCCGAGCGATTCGCGAGCTGTGGTTAAGAAAGTGTTGATTTTCAAGCGATCTTGCGCGACTGTGAGATCGAGAAGAAGGACGGGCGCCGGCACGAGGAGCACAGGCCGGATAGCCCGATCGATACCCCATGATGCTCAGGTCCGCCGCATCTCCTGGGTCCGTGGGGTCGGCCGGCCGGCACTGGCACATAGTGGCCTCCTCGTACCGCTGCCAGACGCCGACCGGCCCCCTATCTCGAAATCATCCCGTTTTGACTGAGTATGGGGCAGGCGGCTTTCCGTGTGTCCTTCGATGCGTTGGCGCAAGCCGCCGTGCGGTAGACAGTCCTGAAAACGAAAACGCCGCCCGATGGGCGGCGTTTTGGAATTCCTGGAGGCAACAAGATTACTTGATCTTGGTTTCCTTGAATTCGACGTGCTTCTTCGCAACCGGGTCGTACTTGCGGAACGACAGCTTTTCCGTCTTCGTGCGGCTGTTCTTGCTCGTCACGTAGAAGAAACCGGTGTCGGCGGTCGACAGAAGCTTGATCTTGATGTTTGCAGCCTTGGCCATGATTCTCGTCCGTTAATCGTCTGGAGTTGCACCCGCCTCAGGACGGGAAAACAACCCGGACGCGGAAAACCTGCGGGACACATAAAGAACGCGCCCGGAAAGTCAAGCCTTGGAGCGCTATCGGCTCGCTTTCGCGGCAATTCGGCCCAGTCCGATGGCGATGTAGCCGCCGAAGAACACCGCCAGCGCCCAGCCGAATCCGTTCGGGCCGAAGACGTCCATGAAGATGCCGATCACCTGCGGCCCAAGGATCATGCCGAGGCCGTAGCAGAAGATGAAGGCGGCGTTGGCCGAGGCCAAGTCGCGGCCTGATAGCTGTGCGCCGAGATGCGCGAGGCCGACGGTGTAGAGTGCCGCCACCACGCCGCCCCAGACAAACAGCATGCCCGCCATCAGGTGCCAGTTGATGGTCAACAACGGCATCGCCAGCGTTCCGCCCAGACCGACGAGGGCGCAGATGAGCAGCAGGATGCGGCGATCGCCGATGCGGTCGCTCAGCATGCCGATCGGAATCTGCAGCAGGAAATTGCCGAGCCCGATCATGGTCAGCAGCATCGCTGCCTCGCCCTCGCTGTAGCCGATGCGCTGGCCGTAGATCGGGAAGAGGGCGAAGCCGCCTGTTTCCACCGCACCGAAGACGAGAACGGCGGCGGTCGCTGTCGGCACGATCCAGATGTAGCGGAAGAAGCCACCCTTGCCGCCTTCGGAGACGATCCTGGGGCTTTCGCTGCGCGCCAGCAAGACGGGAATCGCGGCGATCATGACGAAGGCGAAGGTCAGGCCGAACGGCAGGAAGCCGCTGCTGCCGATCTGCGAGAACAGCCATGGGCCGGCGGCGAAGCCGAGCGAAAGCACGGTGGCATAGATGCCGAGCACCAGGCCGCGCCGATGTGGCGGAGCACAGGTGCTGATCCAGAATTCCGACAGGATGAACAGCACTGTCAGCGCGAAATGCAGCACGGCCCGCAACGGAAACCACATCCAGAAGGACTGGGCGAAATAGAAGCCGACGAAGGCCACGGCGCCGGCGAGAATCATCGCCAGCATCGTCCAGACGACGCCGAAGCGCATGGCGATCGGCGTCGCCAGCGGGGCGGCGGCAATCGAGGCGATGCCGGCGACCGCCGTGTTGAGGCCGATCATCGAGGAGGAATAGCCGCGCGATTCGAGAATCACGCTCAACAGCGGTATGCCCAGCCCAATGGCGATGCCGACGACGCTGATCGAGGCAATGGCCGCTGAAATCGCGCGCCAGTGCACGCGTTCGACGTTTTCAGCCTCCTGAACGGTATCGGTCATGCAAAGCCCTACAGGATGTCGCGGCGGAAGTGTTGGGCAAGCATGCGGTAGAATGGCACCTCGCCACCCGGCTGGAGACCGGGATCGACAGCTAGCCGCTGCCTCAGGTCGCCAAGCACCGACTGGGTGATCGCCGGAATGTCGGCCTGCATGGCATCTGCCAAGGGCAACCAGATCAGTTCCTCGAGCTCGTTTGTCGGTCCGCCCTGAGGCAACTCGACCGCAACGTCGCTGCGCCAGGCGGAGAGGAAGCGTGTGTCGAAACGCCTGACCCGGCCGGGAGGGGTCACCGCGCGCGCGATGAAGCGCAGGCAGCCGAGCGCAGGCGCGACGCCATGCTCGGCAAAGCCTTGCCAGTCGGCCTTGGTGGTCGAGAACGGGCCGCGCCGGCCGATCAGAAGCCCTGCTTCTTCGTAGGTTTCGCGAACAGCCGAAAGCGCAATCGCCCGTGCGCGCGCGACGCTGACCCGGCCGGTGCCGGCGCGCAGCTTGTCCTGCTCGTCGGGATGGAGCTCTTCGGCCACCTTGATGCGGCTGTCTGCCGGGTCGGTGCGGCCGCCGGGAAAGACGAACTTTCCGGGCATGAAGGCATGCTTCATGTGGCGCCGGCCCATCAGCACCAGCACGTCGTCGCCCTTGCGGTCGAGCAGGATCAACGTCGCCGCGTCGCGCGGACGCAAGGGGGCTGGTCCTTTGGCCATTTCCCTGGCTTCGAGCCTGTCGAGGTCTGCTTTGCTAATGCCATCCATCGCGGCTGTCCTAACGGAATGTCGGGTTGGACGGAAGCACTTGCTTGCTCTTGGGCATTGCGCCAGCGCGGGGTCAGGCCTCGGGATGCGTTTCGATCACGTCTTCTTCGCCGCCGAAGCCGTGCATGTAGAGCGCCCATTGCATGCCGACCACGGCGCCCTTCATCGGGCGCAGCAGTGCGAGCGCGGAAACGATGGTCAGCGGTACCCAGATCAGCAGATGCTGCCATAGGGCCAGCTTGCTGGTCGCCTCGACGCCCATGAAGGCGCCGACGACGATGTGGCCGACGATGACAACCACGAGATAGGCGGGCAGGTCGTCGGCGCGATGATGGAAAATCTCCTCGTGGCAGACTTCGCATCTGTCGACAGTCTTGACGAACGACGCAAACAGCCGGCCTTGGCCGCAGTTCGGGCACTTGCAGAGCAGGCCCCGCTTGATCGCTTGCCAGACCGGCCGAGGTTCACGCGCAACCTTGTGGTGGTTGCCGCCGAATACCTGCTCTTCCATCGTCATCTCCTGCCGCGAGGTCCTCGCCGTGGCTGGGAGGCGCGGGCACGCGTTCGTTGCCCCTTGGTCTTGTGGAAGGACCGCTTGGAACCGGGCAGGGGCTTCGGTTCGGTCAGCATCTCGAAGCGCATGGCACCCGCCAGTGGCGCGATCTCGACCAGCTTGACCTCGACACGGTCGGCGAGCTGGTAGCCCTTGCCGGAGCGTTCGCCGAACAGGGCGCGGGCTGCTTCGTCGAAATGGTAATAGTCGTCACCTAGCGATGACACCGGGATGAAACCATCCGCGCCATATTGCGGCAATTGGACAAATAGTCCCGCCTTGACGACGCCGGAAATGCGCGCCTCGAATGTCTCGTCGACGCGCTCGGCCAGGAAACCCGCGACCAGCCTGTCGACGGTCTCGCGCTCTGCTGCCATGGCGCGGCGTTCCGTCTGCGAGATCAGCCCGGCGGTCTCTTCCAGCCGCGCTTCCTCCTGGGGCGTCAGGCCGCCGGCACCGAGGCCGAGCGACCCAATCAGCGCGCGATGCACGATGAGGTCGGCATAACGGCGGATCGGCGAGGTGAAATGCGCGTAGCGGCGCAAATTGAGGCCGAAGTGACCGATATTGTCGGGATTGTATTCGGCCTGGCTCTGCGAACGCAGCACCACCTCGTTGACGAGCTGCTCATTGTCGCCGCCGCGCACCTGCTCGAGGATGCCGTTGAACTGGCTTGGACGCATCGCGGCCCCACGCGCCAGCGACAGGCCGATCGTCTGCAGGAATTCGCGCAGCGATTCCTGCTTGGCCAGCGAAGGGCCGTCATGGATGCGGTAGACGAGCTTCTGCTTCTTGTTCTCCAGCGTCTCGGCAGCCGCGACGTTCGCCTGGATCATGAACTCTTCGATCAGCTTGTGGGCGTCGAGGCGATCGGGAACGATGACGCGGTCCACCGTGCCGTCCGGCTTGAGCAGGATCTTGCGTTCGGGCAGGTCGAGTTCGAGCGGCTGGCGACTGTCGCGGCCGCGCTTGAGCACGTCATAGGCGGCCCATAACGGCTTGAGGACGGTCTCCAGGATCGGCCCGGTCTTCTCATCCGGGATGCCATCGATGGCGGCTTGCGCCTGCGGATAGGCGAGGCGGGCCGAAGACCGCATCATGATGCGGTGGAAGGCGTGCCTGATCTTGCGGCCCTCGGCCGAAAACGTCATGCGCACGGCCAGCGCCGGGCGGTCGACACCTTCGCGCAGCGAGCACAGATCGTTGGAGATGCGCTCGGGCAGCATCGGCACGACGCGGTCGGGGAAGTAGACCGAGTTGCCGCGCTTCAGTGCCTCGTTGTCGAGCGCCGTGCCCGGACGGACATAGGCTGCCACGTCGGCGATAGCGACGGTGATGATGAAGCCGCCGGGGTTCTTCTCGTCGCTGTCGGCGACGGCATAGACGGCGTCGTCGTGATCCTTGGCGTCGGCGGGGTCGATGGTGACCAACGGCAGCTCGCGCCAGTCCTCGCGCTTGCCGTCTAGCGTCGCCGGTTTCACGGCCTCGGCTTCGGCGATCACGTCGGCGGGGAATATGTGGGGAATGTCGTGGGCATGGATGGCGATCATCGAGACCGCCTTCTCATTGGTCAACGAACCCAGTACCGAGACCACCTTGGCGCGCGGCAGGCCGTAACGGCTGGCCCGTTCCGGCACCACTTCGACCAGATCGCCGTCCTTGGCGCCGTTGTGGTGGTCCTTGTCGATCACCAGCTCGGGCTGGCGGCGTTCAACCGGCTCGATGCGGAAGCTGCCGTCCTTGAGGATGCGGAAAATGCCGAGCGCCGTGTCGGCGCGCTTCTCGAACATCTTCATCACGCGGGCGGTGTAGGCCGGCTCGTTGTCGTCGATATGATCGTCGACGGGGAAGGTCTTGGCCAGCACGCGGTCGCCGACGCCGGGCACAGGTCCATTGCCGCTGCGCGACAGCTTGATGGCCACGATCGGGCCGTCAGGCTGTTCGGAGGCGCGGGCCAGAAGCGTGCCTTCGGCGTCGCGGCCAAAAATGTCGAGCACGGCGACATGCGGCAACGCGCCGGCGCGGGTCAGGCGCTTGCGGCTCTTTTCCAACAGACCTTCGTCCTGCAACTCGCGCAGCAGGTGCTTCAGCCAGATGCGGTCGTCGTTCTTGAGCGCAAAGGCCTTGGCGATGTCGCGCTTGCCGCTGCGGTCAGGATTCTCGGCGATGTAGCGCAGAATCTCGTCCCGCGACGGCCGGTAGACGTCCTTGCCACGGACCTCGTCGCTTGCGGCGCGTCTGGTGCCGGCATTTCGTCCGGAAATCTTTCGCGCCACGGTCGCCTAGTCCTTCTTCTTGGCCTTGTTGGCGGCCGCTTTTTTGGTTGTGCTGGCCGCCGGCTTCTTGGCGGCTCGGGCAGGCTTCTTGGCGCCGCCGCCTTTCGCCTCTTTTTCGGCGATCAGCGCGAGTGCCGTTTCCATCGTCACCGTGGCCGGATCGGTGTTCTTCGGCAAGGTAGCATTGACCTTGCCGAAATTGACATAGGCGCCGTACTTGCCGTCGCGCACGGTGACGTTGCCGCCTCCGGCGGGGTGTTCGCCGAGATCCTTCAACGCCGCCGGCGTACCGCCGCCGCGTCCGCCCTTGCCCTTGGCCTGCTTTTCGGCAAGCACAGTGACCGCGCGGTTGAGGCCGATCGAGAACACGTCCTCGATGCTTTCGAGATTGGCATAAGCACCGTCATGCAGCACGAACGGGCCGTAGCGGCCAAGCCCGGCCGAGATCATCTTGCCCGTCTCTGGGTGCTGGCCGACATCGCGTGGCAGTGCCAGCAAGGCGAGCGCCTTTTCGTGATCGATGGACGCAGCCGCCCAGCCCTTGGGCAGGCTGGAGCGCTTGGCGTCCTTGCCATCACCGCGCTGGATGTAGGGGCCGAAGCGGCCGCTGCGCAGCGTGATCTCTTCATTGGTGTAGGGATCGCTGCCCAGAACCTTGGTGCCGTCTTCGAGGCCGCCATTGTCGCCGTTGCCGCCGGGGCCGTCGAGCTGGCGGGTGAAGCCGCATTCGGGATAGTTGGAGCAGCCGACGAAGGCGCCGTACTTGCCGAGCTTGAGCGACAGGTTGCCGGTGCCGCATTTCGGGCAGATACGCGGGTTCGATCCGTCCTCGCGTTCCGGGAAGACCAATGGCGCGAGTTCCTCGTTCAGCGCGTCGAGCACGTTGGTGACGCGCAGTTCCTTGATCTCATCGACCGCACCCGAGAAGTCCTTCCAGAAATCGGCCAGCACGTCGCGCCAGGCGAGCTTGCCGTCCGAGACTTCATCGAGCTTTTCCTCGAGCGAGGCGGTGAAGTCGTACTCGACATAGTGCCGGAAGAAACTCTCCATGAAGGCCGTGACCAGCCGGCCCTTGGCCTGGGGCACGAGCTTGCGGTTCTCGATCTTCACATAGTCGCGGTCCTCAAGCGTCTTGAGCGTGGCGACATAGGTCGAGGGCCGGCCGATGCCGAGCTCTTCCATCTTCTTGATGAAGCTGGCTTCGGAGTAGCGGGGCGGCGGCTCAGTGGTGTGATGGCTGGCGTCGACGCTCTCGCGCTTCAGCGTTTCGTCGGCGCGGATCTCGGGCAGGCGACGGCTTTCCTCGTCTTCCGAATCCTCGTCCTTCTGCTCGGTATAAGCGGCGATGAAGCCGTCGAAACGGGTGACCGAACCGACGGCGCGCAGGCCGGCGATTCTTGACTCGTTGCGCGCCTCGATCTCGACCGTGGTGCGCTCGATCTCGGCCGGCTGCATCTGGCTGGCAATGGCGCGCTTCCAGATCATCTCATAGAGCCGGGCCTGGTCGGCATCGAGGAATTTGCGCATCTCTGCCGGCGTGCGATTGAAGTCGGTCGGCCGAATGGCTTCGTGCGCTTCCTGGGCGTTCTTGGCCTTGGTGGTGTACTGGCGCGCCTTTTCGGGCAGGTACTTTGTGCCGAATTCCTTGGCGATGGCATTGCGTGCGGCTTCGATCGCCTCCGGCGCCATCTGGACGCCGTCGGTACGCATATAGGTAATCAGGCCGGCGGTCTCGCCACCGATCTCCATGCCTTCATAGAGGCGCTGGGCGACCTGCATGGTGCGGCTTGCCGAGAAGCCGAGGCGCGACGACGCAGCCTGCTGCAAGGTCGAGGTGGTGAAGGGCGCGCTCGGGTTGCGCCGGGTCGGCTTGGCCTCGACCGACAGCGTCTTGAAGCTTGCGCCATCGAGCATCGCCTTGATGTCATCGGCCATGGCCTGCGACGAGATGTCGAGCTTCTGCAGCTTCTTGCCGTCGAAGGCGGTCAGCCTGGCTTCAAAGTTTTCGGCACGCGGCGTGCCGAGGATGGCGGCGATCTGCCAATATTCCTCACGCACGAAACGTTCGATCTCGGCTTCGCGGTCGCAGACGAAGCGCAAGGCCACCGACTGCACGCGGCCAGCCGAACGGGCGCCGGGCAGTTTGCGCCACAGCACAGGCGACAGGGTGAAGCCGACAAGATAGTCGAGCGCGCGGCGCGCCAGATAGGCATCGACCAGCGGCGGGTCGATCTCGCGCGGATTGGAGATGGCTTCGAGCACTGCCTGCTTGGTGATCGAGTTGAAGGCGACGCGCTTGATCGTCTTGTCCTTCAGCACGCGCTTCTGCTTCAGCACCTCGAGTACGTGCCAGGCGATGGCTTCACCTTCGCGATCCGGATCGGTTGCGAGGATCAGGCCATCGGCTTCCTTGACCGCCTTGGCGATATCGCTGAGCCGCTTGGCCGATGCGGTGTCGACCGACCAGGACATGGCAAAATCGTCTTCCGGCTTCACCGAGCCGTCCTTGGCCGGCAAATCGCGGACATGGCCGAACGAGGCGAGAACCTTGTAGTTCCGGCCCAGGTACTTGTTGATGCTTTTCACCTTGTTCGGTGACTCGACGACAACGACGTCCATATGTGGCTGATTTTCCAGTGAAGCGCCCAAACAACGGCAAACGGCGCGTGGCGAAGATTTTCAATTCGCTCGTCACATGGCCGCGCTTTTCGGTCCGGTCAAGGGGAAGGGGGCAAAAACGACGGTGAAGAACCGGATTGCAATCCTGGGTATATTAATTCGTCCTGTTGCAATCCCTGCTAGATTTGCTGAATGTCCACCATCGCCGGTTGAGCCGGCTATTGGCGTTGAAATCGGCCTTGGTCACGCGACTCACGCGGGGCGACAGAGGGCCCCTTCCGGACAAGCAGGCACCTGCGCAAAGGCGGGCCAAAACTCTTGATTCCATACTGTCGATGCCTGGCCAGCTCGGCATCCTGGTCGACGCCTCGCGGCACACCCGCTTGTCTGATCGACATGGCCTATGTCGAAGCCGCCGGTGTCGCCCCCGGCGAGCGCCCGTCACATGTCGGGCTCAACGAGCGAAACACGCCCGCCTGAATGGCGCTCGAGCCGACCGGCGAGGTCGAGCTCCAGAAGGATCATGAAGATCTGCGCCGGATGAAGCCCGGTGTGGCGGATCAATTCATCGACCTCGACGGGAACCGGGCCGAGCGCCTCGATCACCCGGGCGCGGTCGCCGTCGACGGGTGGCGGCGTCGCGGTGAAATCAGGCGGTTCCTCGAGTCTGGCCGGTGCAAAAGGCTTGCGTCCAACCAGCGGCGCCAGAGCTTCCAGCACGTCGGCAGCCTCTGTAACCAGTGTCGCGCCATCCTTGAGCAGGCCGTTGCTCCCGGCGGCGCGCGGGTCGAGCGGCGAGCCGGGCACGGCGAAGACCAGGCGTCCCATCTCGCCGGCAAGCCGCGCGCTGATCAGCGAACCCGAACGTTGAGCCGCCTCGACGACGACAAGTCCGAGCGAAAGGCCGGCGACGATGCGATTGCGACGCGGAAAGTCCTGGGCGCGTGGCTCCCAGCCGAACGGCATTTCGGAGACGATGGCACCGCGTTCGGCGATCTCGTCGCAGAGGCCGACATTCTCGGGCGGGTAGGGGCGATCGATGCCGCCGGCCAGGACACCGACCGTGCCCGTGTCGAGGCTGCCCTGATGGGCCGCGGTGTCGATGCCGCGGGCCAGTCCCGAGATCACGCCATAGCCGTTGCGACCAAGCTCCGAGGCAAGCATGCGCGCCATCTTGATGCCGGCGAGCGAGGCGTTGCGCGCGCCGACGATGGCCACCGGCGGCAAGCCGAAGACGGCAGCGGTGCCCTTGACGGCGAGCAGCGGCGGTGGGTTGTCCATGCGCGTGAGCGTCTGCGGGTAGTCGTGCTCGCCAAGCGCAACGAAGCGCGCGCCGCATCTGCGCGCCAGCTGCATCTCCACCTCTGCCTCGGCCATCGAGGGAACCCGAACCGGGCGGTTTGCGCCGCCGGCCATCATGATTTCGGGCAGCATCTCAATTGCCGTTTCGGCGGATCCGAAGCGGTTGATCAGGTCGCGAAAACTTGCGGGGCCGACATTTGGCGTACGGATCAGGCGCAGCCAATGAAGCCGCTGCCGGTCGCTGAGATGCGGCCCGGCGGCGGCGCGGGTCATCCCTTGGACCCGATCCGCGATTCAGTGCCGGCAAGCAGACGCGAGATGTTGGCGCGGTGGCGGATGAAGACGATCAGGCTCATCAGGGCCAGCAGGCCGGCGGCCTTGGGCATGTCGATCATATAAAGAGCAATCGGCACGACGATGGCGGCAGTCAGCGCGGCGAGCGACGAGTAGCGGCTGACGAAGGCGACGAGCAGCCAGGTAACGGCGAAGGCAAGCGCGCCGAGCCCCGACAGGCCGAACAGCACGCCGAGATAGGTGGCGACGCCCTTGCCGCCCTTGAAGCCGAGCCAGATCGGATAGAGATGGCCGATAAAGGCGCCGAGGCCGGCCGCAAGGGCCGCGTCGTGGCTCCAACGCGAAGCGACAAGCACAGCCACCGTGCCCTTGAGCGCGTCGAGCAGCAGCGTTGCTGCCGCCAGCTTCTTGTTGCCGGTGCGCAGCACGTTGGTGGCGCCGATATTGCCGGAGCCGATCTTGCGCACGTCGCCGAGGCCGGCAGCGCGGGTCAGCAGCAGGCCGAACGGAATCGAGCCGAGGGCATAGCCGAATACGGCGGCCGCGATGAGCACGTGCATGGCCGTCGGAAAAATGTCATCCGGCATCAAGGTCTGTGGTCTCCCCCGTGGCCTATCAGGCCGAAAACACTGTGCGTCCGCCGACCAAGGTTTTCAAGACCTTGCCTTGCAGCCTCGCGCCTTCGAAGCAGGTGTTCTTGGAGCGCGAGCGGATGTCGGCCTCGCGCACCAGCCACGGCTCGCCAAGATCGACAAGCGCCAAATCTGCAATCGAACCGGGCTTCAGCGTGCCGCCCGGCAGGCCGAACAGCTTTGCCGGGGCGGTCGAAAGTGCATCGATGATGCGCAGCAGCGGCACTTCGCCATTGTGGTGCAGGCGCAAGGCCACGGCCAGCAGCGTCTCCAGGCCGATCGCGCCGACGGCGGCGTCGGCAAAGGGCAGGCGCTTGGTGTCGACGTCCTGAGGGTCGTGCGAAGAAACGATCAGGTCGATTGTGCCGTCCTTCAACGCCTCGATCATGGCGATGCGGTCTTCCTCGGCGCGCAAGGGCGGCGCCAGCCGGAAGAAAGTGCGGTATTCGCCGACGTCGTTTTCGTTGAGCGACAGGCTGTTGATCGAGACGCCTGCTGTGACCTTGGCGCCGTCGGCCTTGGCGCGCGACACGGCACTTGCCGCCATCGCGGTCGAGATCTTTGCCGCGTGGTAGTTTCCGCGGGTCAGTCGGGCGAGCGCCAGGTCGCGCTCGAGCGGGATGGTCTCGGCCTCGCGCGGAATGCCGGAGAGACCGAGCCAGCTGGCATAAAGGCCTTCGTTCATAACGCCTGACGAGGCGAGGTCGGCGTCCTGCGTTTCATGCGCGATCACCGCGTCGAAGTCGCGGGCATAGGTCAGCGCCCGGCGCATCACCATCGAACTGGCGATGGTGTGGCGTCCGTCAGTGAAGGCGACGGCACCGGCTTCCCGCAGCAGGCCGAACTCGGTCATCTCATGGCCGTCGAGTCCCTTGGTGATGGCCGCCGCCGGGAAGATGTTGACGGATGCGGTTTCCTTGGCGGTGCGCAGAACGAACTCGACCAGCGCGACGTTGTCGATGACCGGGTCGGTGTCGGGCATCATGACGACTGACGTGACGCCGCCGGCTGCAGCGGCGATGCTTGCCGAGGCAATCGTCTCGCGATGTTCGCCGCCGGGTTCACCGATGAAGACGCGACCGTCGATCAGGCCGGGAATGATCGCCCTGCCGGCGCAGTCGATGACCTCGGCGCCGCCTGGTATGCCCTGGTTGAGCGCGCCTGCGCCTGCGGCGACGATCTTCTTGCCGTCGACGATGACGGTGCCAGTCTCATCGATGCCGCGCGAAGGGTCAACGAGGCGGGCGCGCTGGAAAACCGTGATGCTCATGCGTTCTTTCCGTCGCGATTGCGGCGCGGGTCGAGCAGCGCTTCCATCACCGCCATGCGCACGGCGACGCCCATTTCCACCTGTTCCTGGATGACGCTCTGCGGGCCGTCGGCGATCTCCGAGGCGATTTCCACGCCGCGGTTCATCGGGCCGGGATGCATCACCAGCGCGTCGGGCTTGGCCGCCTTCAGTTTCTCTGCGTCCAGTCCGTAGTATCGGAAGTACTCGCGTACCGACGGTACGAAGGCGCCGGCCATGCGTTCGCGCTGCAGGCGCAGCATCATGACGACGTCGGCGTCCTTCAGGCCCTCGGCCATCGATTGCGTCACCTCGACGCCCATCTGGGCGATGCCGGAAGGCAGCAACGTCGAAGGCGCCACGACCTTGATGCGGGCGCCGAGCGCATTGAGCAGCAGGATGTTGGAGCGGGCGACGCGCGAATGCAGGATGTCGCCGCAGATCGCCACCGTAAGATGAGCAATGCGGCCCTTGGCGCGGCGGATGGTCAGTGCGTCGAGCAGCGCCTGCGTCGGGTGCTCATGCGCGCCGTCGCCGGCATTGACCACCGAGCAGCCAACCTTTTGCGCCAACAGTGCGGCGGCACCCGCCGACTGGTGGCGAATGATCAGGATGTCGGGCCGCATCGCGTTCAGCGTCATCGCCGTGTCGATCAGCGTTTCGCCCTTCTTCACCGAAGAGCTCGCCACGGACATGTTCATCACGTCGGCGCCGAGGCGTTTTCCGGCGAGCTCGAACGACGATTGCGTGCGCGTCGAGGCTTCATAGAACAGATTGATCTGGGTTCTGCCCCGCAACGTCGAAGTCTTCTTCTCCGACTGACGCGAAATGGAGACGGCCGCGTCGGCGCGGTCGAGCAATATTTCGATGTCGAATGGAGAAAGGTCGCGGATGCCAAGAAGATGGCGGTGCGGGTAGGGCGGCAGGGACGATAGGTCTGTCATCTCAAGGCGCTGCTATAGGCTGTGCTTAGGTGACCCGCAAGCCGGCATTTCATCGATGAAAGTTCTCCCACGGGATTTTCGTCGCTTCCAAGCTGGGCCATAAGCTATCGATAAGCATTTCGGCTATAAAGCCGGCCATGGCTGCGGATTCGTGCCCGTCGCCCACACCGATGAAGGACAAGGCGTGACGCAGGACGTGCCGAACCAGCCCCCTCCGTTGACGGGCAGCAATGCCTGGCGCGGTGACCCGCTGCTGATCCAGATCGCGGAAGGCTTCTCCGATCCCGTGCGTCGTGACCTCGACGGGCTCGGCCGCTTCGTGCTGACCCATGAAGCCCAGGACCTGGCGCGGCTCGCCAACAGCGAAGTGCCGAAGCTCAGGACCCATGACCGCCAGGGCCGCCGTATCGATCAGGTCGAGTTCCATCCCGCCTATCACGCGCTGATGCGCCGCTCGATCGCGGGCGGCCTGCATTCCTCCGTCTGGGAGAATGGCGGCACCGAGACCGGCCGCCGCCACCAGGTGCGCGCGGCGCGCTTTTATCTGACAGCACAACTCGAATGCGGGCATCTGTGCCCGATCACCATGACCAATGCCTCGCTTGCTGCCTTGATGGCGAGCCCGAAGCTGTTCCGCGAATGGGCGCCGCGTGTCACCACGCGCAAATATGACCAGGCGCAGAAGCCGCCGGTCGAAAAGACCGGCCTGACGCTCGGCATGGGAATGACCGAGAAGCAGGGCGGCACCGACGTGCGCGCCAACACCACCAAGGCCGAGCGTGCCGGCGGCAGTTTCTACCGGCTCACCGGTCACAAATGGTTCATGTCGGCGCCGATGTCGGATGCCTTCCTGATGTTGGCGCAGGCGCCCGAAGGGCTGTCATGCTTCCTCGTTCCGCGCATATTGAGCGACGGCTCGGCCAACGGGCTGCAGTTCCAGCGCCTGAAGGACAAGCTCGGCAACCGCTCGAATGCCTCGTCGGAAGTCGAAATCCAGGGCGCCATCGGTGACCTCGTCGGCGAACCGGGCGGCGGCATCAAGACGATCATGGACATGGTGACGCTGACGCGACTCGACTGCGCCGTCGCCTCCTCGGCGATCATGCGGGCAGGGCTTGCGGAAGCCGTCCATCATACCCGTCACCGCCAGGTGTTCGGTGCCAATCTTGTCGATCAGCCCCTGATGCAGCGCGTGCTGGCCGACATGGCGCTTGATGTCGCCGGCGCGACCGCGCTCGCCTTCCGCCTGGCACGTTCCTTTGACGAAGCGGCATCGGATCGCGGCGAGGCGGCCTTTGCCCGCGCCATGACGCCCGTCGTCAAATACTGGGTCTGCAAGATCGCGCCGGCGCTGCTCTACGAGGCGATGGAGTGCCTCGGCGGCAACGGCTATGTCGAGGAAGCGCCGCTGGCCCGCTATTATCGTGAGGCGCCGGTCAACGCGATCTGGGAGGGCTCGGGCAATGTCATGGCGCTCGACGTGCTGCGCGTTCTGCAGCGCGCGCCTGGCCTGTTCGAGGATGTACTGGCTACACTTGAGCGCGACCTTGGGCCCGGCGGACGCAGTGTGCTCGGCGTGCTCCGCGCAGCCATGCAGGTGGCATCGTCGGACGAGGGCTCGGCACGCATCCTGACCGAACAACTGGCGATCTCGGCGGCGGCTGCCGAACTGCGCCGCATGGGGGCAGGGCGGATCGCTGACGCCTTCATCGAGACCCGTCTCGCCGGCCAGTGGCGCGGCACCTACGGCATGATCGACGCGCGCCACGATTCGCGCCTGATCATCGATACGCTCTATCCACAGGTGGGCTGACACGTTCCGGGTCACAGGCCGTCCCATTTTCGGACGGTTGCGGCCAAATTAACCTTAACAAATGGTTTACGTTGCGCGTCGCAGGCGCAGGGCCCACTGTCTTTTGCAAAGAAGCAGGAATCCCGATGCCGGTCCTTTCGAACCAGTTCCAGGGCGATGAAGCCGCCAGACCGCCGGCCAGAGGTAGCGTCTGATGCGCTATATTTTCGCCGTTTGGGCTGCGCCGCTGGTCCTGTTCTGGGGCTGGTACTTCCTGTCGATCAACGACCTCCATTTCGGTTACCCGATCCTGAGCCGCGCCCTGAACCTGGCGATCTTCGACCTCTATGGCGAATTGCTCGGCGTCGAAGCGGCCAAGATCCCGTGGATGATCGGCAAGGCCTGCATCATCGACACATTCATCCTTTTGGGAATCTGGGCGTTCCGCCGTCGCAAGCTGATTGCCGAGAAGGTGAGGGGCTGGCGCTCTAATCCCCGGCCGGAGATGCGTCGAGTGTCTGAAGCCGGTCGAGTACACCCTGCAGAATAAAGGCGGCGGCGGCCGAATCGATGCGGCCGTCACGCTTCTTGCGCGAGACGTCCATCTCGATCAGCGCGCGTTCGGCGGCGACCGTCGACAGCCGCTCATCCCAGAACAGGAACGGCAGGTCGGTCAGGTTGGCTGCGTTGCGCACGAAGGCGCGCGACTTCTGGGCGCGTGGCCCCTCGGAGCCATCCATGTTGATCGGCAGGCCGATGACGATCGCACCGGTGTTCTCCTTGGCCAGCATGGCAAGCAAGGCGGCCACGTCTAGCGTGAATTTCTTGCGGATGATGACTTGGCGCGGATGCGAGAAGGAGAGCCCGCGATCGGAGACCGCAACGCCGATCGTCTTGTCGCCGAGGTCGAGCCCGGCTAGCGTCTTTCCGCCGGCCAGCAGCCCGGGCAGTTGTTCAATCGTAACGATGGCCAAGCGGCTTTCCTCTATGAATTGCCGGATGCGTGCGCCCGGACGGGCAGCGCAGGTCCTAACACCTTGAATTTACGTATCGGCCTCTTTGAAAGGGGCTTCGTGCGTTCTATCCTTTGGCCGACGAAATGACGAGGAGTGCCGAAACGATGAAGCTGACCTGGTATGGACATTCGGCATTCCGGATTGAAGTCGCTGGCGCTACCATTCTGATCGACCCGTTCCTGACCGGCAATCCTTCATGGGGACAGTCCTGGGAGCAGGCCGCCGAGGGCGTCACCCATGTGCTTCTGACGCACGGCCATGACGACCATATCGGCGATGCCGCAGCGATCCTGAAGAAGACCGGCGCCATGCTCGTCGCCAATTTCGAGATCTGCATGTATCTCGTCGGCCAGGGTGTCGGCGACAAGCAGATCAATCCCGGCAACATCGGCGGCACCGTCGATTGCGGCAGCTTCACTACCACCTTCGTTGCTGCGCTGCATTCGTCGTCGGTCAGCGGGCCGAATGGCGGCAACGTCTATCTCGGCAATCCCGGCGGCCTGGTGCTGCATTTCGCCGAGGAACGCACGCTTTATCACATGGGCGATACCGACATCTTCTCCGACATGGCGCTGATCAACGAACTGCACGAGCCGGCCATCGGCCTCGTGCCGATCGGCGACCGCTTCACCATGGGCGGTGCTGTTGCAGCCCTTGCCTGCCGGCGTTTCTTCAAGTTCGAGACGGTGGTGCCATGCCACTTCGCCAGCTTCCCGATCATCGACCAGACGGCGGAACAGTTCGTCGCCGGGCTCGAAGGCTCAGGCATCGAGGTCGTGCTGCCCAGGGTTGGCGTGGCGACCGACATTTGAGCTGGCTGTGCCGTGGCGTCAACGTGGTGGGGCCAACTGTGGAAGGCGAAGTAGAATGTCGCGGCGCCGAGGCGATCGAGCGCACAAGGCGGTTGAGATTGCTCAAGACGGACCCAGAAAACTGGACGAATGAGTATGTTGACGACAAGTCAGGTGACGTCTGGTTGTTGGACTATCCTGACCCTGAAACGCATGGCGGTGGCCCGCCGAGAATACGGAAGATTCGCACTAAAGGTAGCGGAGACCGGCAATGAAGATCTGGCGCATTCTAGCAGTGTCCTGGTTGGCAGTGTTCGGCACCTCGGCCCATGCCGTCGACTTCATCAAGGGCGTCTATCTTCAGTCCGAGGAGCTCTGCGCCCAGGCCAAGAAGGATTCGCTGCAGTCGGTCATCGACGCCGGCAGCCTTGTCCTGTCGGCGGACGGGCTCGAAAGCGTCGAATACAATTGCGAGTTTCTCAATGTCACCCGGGCGACGCGGGCGCCTGCATGGGCGGTGACCGCCGTGTGCCAGGAGCCCGGGCATCTGTTCCCAGACACGCTCTCCATCCTCGAACTCAGCCCGACGCAACTCGAGCTCGTTTCGGTGCGCCAGGTCGATCCCGAGGGCGGCCAGACCGACAATGGCGGCACCTACGTGCTGTGCGATGGCGTCGCCATGCCATGAGCATGATCATCGATGTTGCACCGCGCGCGCCGCGCCGTTATAGCCCGACCTGACCAAATTTACCGGCTTTCCGGAGTTTTTCGATGTCCGTTGATCTCAAGACCGTCAAGCGCGTCGCGCATCTCGCCCGTATCGCCGTGAGCGAGGACGATGCCCAGCGCATGACCGGCGAATTGAACGCTATCCTCGGCTTCGTCGAGCAGCTCAACGAGGTCGACGTCACGGGCGTCGAGCCAATGACGTCGGTCACGCCGATGGAGATGAAGAAGCGCGTCGATGCCGTCACCGACGGCAACAAGGCGGCCGACATCGTCGCCAACGCGCCTGCCACCGACGAGAATTTCTTCCTTGTGCCGAAAGTGGTGGAATAGGCCCTGCCGGCCAGTCCGTCGTCTCATCAAAAGCAGCTTTCGGCTGCGTGACCCCGAAGTGAATTCGCCATGACCGACCTGACCAGACTGACGATTGCCGAAGCGCGCGAGAAGCTGCGCGGCAAGGAGATCACCGCCACGGAGCTGACCGACGCCTACGTCAAGGCGATCGATCAGGCCAACGCGACCTTCAACGCATATGTCGCAACCACGCCTGAAAAGGCGCGCGAGATGGCCAAGGCGTCCGACGCCAGGCTCGCCAAGGGCGACGGCGGTGCGCTCGAGGGCATTCCGCTCGGCATCAAGGATCTGTTCGCCACCGAAGGCGTGCATACCCAGGCCTGCAGCCATGTGCTGGATGGTTTCGAGCCGCGCTACGAATCGACGGTGACGGCCAATCTGTGGGCCGACGGTGCTGTCATGCTCGGCAAGCTCAACATGGACGAGTTCGCCATGGGCTCGTCCAACGAGACCTCCTATTACGGTCCAGTGATCAACCCGTGGCGGCGGTCGCGCACCGAGACGGTGGTGATGCCGACAACCCATCAAGGCGATGGCGGCTTCGTTGCATCAGGTGGCGCAAAGACCGCGCGTGTCTATGACAACATGCAACTTGTGCCAGGCGGCTCCTCGGGTGGCTCTGCGGCAGCCGTTTCGGCCTTCCTCTGCGCCGGTGCGACGGCCACCGACACGGGCGGCTCGATCCGCCAGCCGGCGGCCTTTACCGGCACTGTCGGCATCAAGCCGACCTATGGCCGTGTTTCGCGCTGGGGCACCGTTGCCTTCGCCTCGTCGCTCGACCAGGCCGGTCCGATCGCCCGCGACGTGCGCGACGCTGCGATCCTGCTCAAGTCGATGGCCTCCGTCGATGCCAAGGACACCACTTCGGTCGACCTGCCGGTGCCGAACTACGAAGCGGCGATCGGCAAATCGGTCAAGGGCATGAAGATCGGCATTCCCAAGGAATACCGCGTCGACGGCATGCCCGAGGACATCGAGGCGCTTTGGCAGAAGGGCATTGCCTGGCTAAGGGATGCCGGCGCCGAGATCGTCGATATCTCGCTGCCGCATACCAAATACGCGCTGCCGGCCTATTACATCGTGGCGCCTGCCGAAGCGTCGTCGAACCTCGCTCGCTATGACGGCGTCCGCTACGGCCTGCGCGTGCCGGGCAAGGACATCATAGAGATGTACGAGAACACTCGCGCCGCCGGCTTCGGCCGCGAGGTCAAGCGCCGCATCATGATCGGCACCTATGTGCTGTCGGCCGGCTATTACGACGCCTACTACCTCCAGGCGCAGAAGGTGCGCACGCTGATCAAGCGCGACTTCGAACTGGCGTTTGCCGCCGGCGTCGATGTCATCCTGACGCCGGCAACGCCTTCGGCCGCGTTCGGCGTCGCCGACGAGGACATGGCCGCCGATCCGGTCAAGATGTATCTCAACGACATCTTCACGGTGACGGTGAACATGGCCGGCCTGCCTGGCATCGCCGTCCCCGCCGGCCTCGACGGCCACGGCCTGCCGCTCGGCCTGCAACTGATCGGGCGCCCGTTTGACGAAGAGACGCTGTTCCAGACCGCTCATGTCATCGAGCAGGCCGCTGGCCGTTTCCAGCCGGACAAATGGTGGTAGGCGCATAGCGCCTATCAGCCGAAGCCGGGCACGTGTCAGCTGTCCAGTCGAGCAAGTCCGGGGTCGTACTTTGCGGACTGACATAGTAGTGGATTGGAGGGGGCTCCATTCCAGTACGGACGGCATATCGGTTTGTTCTTCTATCTCTCCAAGATCTTCTGGTTCTTCGCCCAGCCGCTCAATTTCGCAATCTTCCTGCTTGCGGCCGGGCTGGTTGCCAGCTTCTTCGGGCGCCGGCGCCTCTTCCGCATGGCGACTTTCGCTTCGCTGATGATTCTGGCCCTGGCGACCTGGACCTCGCTTGGCTCGCTGATGCTCAATCCGTTGGAAGAGCGGTTCCAGCGACCAGCCCAGCCGGCCAGGGTCGACGGCATCATCGTGCTCGGTGGCGGCTTCGAGGGCGCGATCAATCTGGTGCGGGGTGGCTATGAGCTTAACAGCGGTGGCGACCGCATGGTCGAGACGGCGATCCTTGCCAGGCGCTATCCCGATGCGAAGGTCGTCATTTCAGGCGGCACAGGAACGCTGGTGCTCGAAGGCGAAGGCGACGCCGATACGGCGCCGCGCCTGCTCGAAGCGCTCGGGGTGGCGCGCGACAGGCTGATTCTCGAAAACCGTTCGCGGAACACTTACGAAAATGCGCTGTTCTCCAAGGAGATGGTGACGCCAAAGCCTGGCGCGACGTGGCTGCTGGTCACCTCGGCCTTCCACATGCCGCGCTCGATGGCGCTGTTTGCCAAGGCCGGTTTCGATGTCACCGCCTGGCCTGTCGACTACCGGACATCGGGCGAAGAGGGCGTCGGCCTGTTCACCGACAATCCGGCCGATTCGCTCCAGAACACGACCATGGCGATGCGTGAGTGGATCGGCCTTCTCGCCTACCGGCTGTCGGGACGGATCGACGATCCGTTCCCAGGTCCGAAATCCTGAACCAGCACCGCCTTGCGAGCCTCGGAAAAGAACTGGCGTCTGATCAGCACCGCGAGCAGCACCACTGTGGTGACGAAGAAGACGCGCGCGTCGACGAACCAGCCGAGATAGCCGATCGAGAAAAACACGCCGCGCAGGCCGGCGTTGAAATGCTTGCCGGCCAGCTGGTTCATCCGGGTCGCCCGCATGACTGCGACGTCGATCGCCGCGTTGGGCTCGCTGCCGGGGCTGAGCTGGGGAACGGCGCCGATCAGGATCGAGCAGTAGTTGAACAGCCGGTAGGCCCAGCCGAACTTGAAGAACGAATAGGCCAGGATGACGATCAGGCCGATGACCTTGATCTCGAACAGTGGCCGTGCGGTGGCGCCTGCAAGCGGCACGTCGCTCAAGATGGCCAGAACGCGATCGGAGGCGCCAAGCAGGGCAAAGCAGCCGCCGACGGCAATCAGCGAGCTGGAGGCGAAAAAGGCGGTGCCTTGCTGCAGCCCGTTCATGATCGAGGTGTCGACGATCCTGACCTCGCGCCGAGCCATCGTCGCCATCCAGGCGGCACGTTGGGCGTTCATCGCCCGCGTCAGCGACATGCGCGCGACAATATGGCCTTCGGCGCCAAGGGCATGAAATACCCAGCCGGCGAGGAAGAACGCCAGTGCCGCGATGTCGAGAGCGCCCAATGGGCCGGTCATGGAAACGGAATCGTTGATCATCCAGTGCAGGCTAGCATGTGCGCCGCACCTATTTCGAGATCATCTGCCTGCCACGGCAGTGTCACAGGTGTTTAGAAAGCGTGAATCGTGAATTCGGCATAAGTGCCTGATTTGATTAAAAATGGATTGATGGCCGCATGGCTGCCATGCAGATTTCGCCATGCTTTGGCCATTTTTTGCAATTGCGAAGGCGCGCGCAAAGGCGTATCCAGCAGGCAACTCGGCCGCGTGCTGAGGCGGACCCACCGCCCGCTGACCGAACCACAAGGATCTTGCTAAACATCATGGATGACGGCGTTCAGAAATCCTGCTGGGGCCTTACGGCCAAGGCAGTGATTGGCTTTGCAGGTTTTCTTCTTATTGCCTGGCTGGTGAGCGGTGCCGAAACGGCAGCTGTCGTGGCCGCCGGCTGATCGAAAATCGCCAGGATTGGATACAAAAAGCGCGGCTGGGCCGCGCTTTTTTGCTATATGGCCTTGCGTTGTCAGGCGGTTTTTTCAAATGTCGCGCGCTGAGCAAACCACGTCGGATCGCGCCTAGCCACAGACGTGAAAAGGGCGGAATGATCGTATACGCGACATGAGCCGCCGACGTCGCAGGGAGTGAGATTTGTTTCTTTCGGTATTCGACCTGTTCAAGATCGGCATTGGTCCGTCGAGCTCGCACACGATGGGGCCGATGACGGCGGCCGCGCGTTTTCTTGACGAGATCCTCACCGGCGACTGGCCGCGCCCGGCGGGTGCCAAGGTCGACCGCGTCGGCGCCAGCCTGCACGGTTCGCTCGCCTATACCGGCGTCGGCCACGGAACCGACCGCGCCGTCATGCTCGGCCTCTACGGGCTGACCCCTGTCACCGTCGACCCGGACCAGACGGACGGCATCGTCGAGCAGATCTCGCGCGACAAGCGTGTGTCGCCGGAGGGCCATCCGTCCTATCGCTTCGATCCGGGCATCGATCTTGTGCTCGACAAGAAGACGCCACTGCTCGGCCACGCCAATGGCATGGCGTTTTACGCTTATGACGCGAGCGACCGCCTGCTACTCAAGCGCATCTATTACTCCATCGGCGGCGGCTTCGTCGTTTCAGAGGAAGAGCTGCAGCGCATGAAGGCCAAGACCGCGGCTCCGGCGGCGGGCAAGCGTGTGCCCTATCCGTTTGCGAATGCCGTCGAGATGCTGGCTATGGCGTCGCGGAGCGGGCTCTCCATTGCCGAGATGAAGCGCGCCAATGAAGAAATCCACATGCAGCGCGCTGATCTCGATGCCGGTCTTGATGCCGTCTGGGACGCAATGAGCCGCTGTATCGACCGTGGCCTGTCGCAGGACGGTATCATGCCGGGCGGCCTCAAGGTTCGTCGTCGCGCCCGCCAGCTGCACGACAAGCTGCAGGAGCAGTGGAGCCAGAACCGGCCCAACCCGCTGCTTGCCAATGACTGGCTGTCGATCTACGCCATGGCCGTCAACGAAGAGAATGCCGCCGGCGGCCGTGTCGTCACGGCGCCCACCAACGGTGCTGCCGGCACGCTGCCGGCCGTCCTGCGCTACTGGCTGCATTTCCATGTCGAGGCGGACAAGGACAGCATCCGCGACTTCCTGCTGACTGCAGCCGCCGTGGGCGGCATCATCAAGACCAACGCCTCCATTTCCGGCGCCGAGGTCGGCTGCCAGGGCGAGGTCGGCTCGGCGTCGGCGATGGCGGCGGCCGGGCTGTGCGCCGTCATGGGCGGTACACCCGAGCAGGTCGAGAACGCCGCCGAGATCGCGCTCGAACACCATCTCGGCATGACCTGCGATCCCGTCGGCGGCCTTGTCCAGGTGCCGTGCATCGAGCGCAACGCGCTCGGCGCGGTCAAGGCGGTCACCGCGGCATCGCTCGCCATCAAGGGCGACGGCAAGCATTTCGTGCCGCTCGACGCCGCCATCGAGACGATGCGCCAGACCGGCATGGACATGAGCGAGAAGTACAAGGAAACCAGCCTTGGCGGTCTCGCGGTCAACGTCGTCGAGTGCTGAGGGTGTCCGACGGGCTGGCCCAACGGGCCAGCCTGTGCAAAACCACTGGCGGCGTTGAATGCGTCTGACGGAGACGCTAGTTTTCAGCCCATGTCACTGAACATGCTAAAGCTCTGCGTCGGCTGCGACAGCGTCGAGGATCTCGAGGAATGGATCGCCTTCCGCTTGGACGAGCGCAGGCGCAATGGCGAGCCGGTGGAGCAGTTCCACACCACGCGCATGGTGCCGACCCGCGGTGCCGAACTGACGTCGGGTGGCTCGCTCTACTGGGTTATCAAGGGCAACGTTCAGTGCCGCCAGCGCTTGCTGGAAATCCGGCCCTTCACCGATGCAGAAGGCATTGGCCGTTGCCATCTCATTCTCGAGCCGACCGTTGTGCGCACCGACTGGCAGCCGCGCCGCGCCTTCCAGGGCTGGCGCTACCTCAAGCCGGTAGATGCGCCGGCCGATCTCGGCCAGGGCAATGCAGCGCTGGCCGAAATGCCGCCAAAGCTGCGGCTCGAACTTGCCGAACTCGGGCTACTCTAGCTCGGGTACCGAAGCCCGCAACGACGGGCTTGCAAGCTATCGCGCGCCGCCACATCTTCTTTGGTGATGAGCGACCAAAGCAAACCTCCGGCTACGTCAGCCAATCACCCGCCGGTCGAGCGCCGTTCGGATTCCGCGGCGATCGACGCATTCGTGCGCCAGGCGCGCGCGCTGGCCACCGGCAAGGCCAATGGTCGACTGGTGCTGGCGCTCGACGCCACGATGAGCCGGCAGCCGACCTGGGATCTCGCCTGTGAATTGCAGGGCCAGATGTTCGACGCCGTCGGCAACACCGGCAGGTTGAACGTGCAGCTTGTCTATTTCCGCGGGCTTGGCGAATGCCGGGCGTCCAAATTTGTTGCCGAGACGGCGTCACTCAAGCAGCTGATGACGTCCATCCAGTGCCGCAGCGGTCAGACGCAGGTCGGCAAGGTGCTGGCGCATGCGCTCAAGGAGACGTCGTCCGCCAAGGTCGATGCGCTGGTCTACATCGGCGATGCGATGGAAGAGAACATCGACGAACTGGCCGAAAAGGCCGGCAAACTTGGCTTGTTAGGCGTTCCGGCCTTCGTCTTCCAAGAAGGCCATGACGCAGACGCCGAGCGCGCCTTCAAGGAGATCGCGCGGCTCAGCAAGGGCGCCTGGTTCCGCTTTGACCGCAAGGCCGCGGCGACCTTGTCGAAGCTTTTGTCCGCGGTCGCCGTCTTTGCCACGGGCGGCATCAAGGCGCTGGAGGCGAGGGGCCGTCCCGAGGACATTCTGATGATCGAGCATTTGAGGAGCGGCAAGGCGCCATGACAGTTCTCGCCGTCCTCGCCGCTGTCCTGGTATTTTCGACGCTGGCCGTCACCATCTTCCTGCGCGCAGATGCGACCCAGCTTGCCAGGGCGCTGAAGATGGCAGGGCCATTGGCGCTGGGGCTGGTTGGCGTGGTTCTGTTGCTGTTGGGTCGGGCAGCCGTCGGCGGCGGCCTGATCTCCGCGGCCCTGGCCTGGTATGCGGCCGGCAGGAGGGGGGCTTCTACCAGTCGAACGCCGGGGCGGCGTTCGACCGTAAGGACCGCGGCGCTCGAAATGGAGCTTGATCACGACACAGGTGGCCTGCAGGGGTTCGTCCTGGCCGGCCACCAGGAAGGCAAGTCACTCGCCTCACTCGGCCTTACTGAACTCAAGACACTCTACAAGGAGCTGTCCGGCGATCCGGAAAGCCTACAGCTACTTGAGACCTATCTTGACGGCCGCTTTCCCGTTTGGCGAGAAGACGCGCAACCTGACCGAGACGACGGGCAGCGTGTTGCGCCAAGTTCTGGCGCCATGACTAAGGAGGAGGCCTACAAGGTCCTTGGTCTTGAAGCGGGGGCCGCCGCGGCGGATGTCCGCAAGGCGCATCGACGACTGATTCAGCGCCTGCATCCCGATCTCGGAGGCTCGTCTTTCCTCGCGGCGAGGATCAACGAAGCCAAGGACGTCCTTCTCTCCGATCATCACTAGACTCTCCTTCGACACAGAACTTTCCAGGAGGTTGGGGGCGCCTACTGCGCGATGGCGTAGCAGGCGATCTTCTTCTTCTTCAGTGCGTTGCAGGCATTCCAGGCGGAGTCCTTGGATTCAAAGCCGGCAAAGCGGGCACGGAAGTAGGTCACGCCGCCCTTTTCGAAGGGCACGGTGAAGGGCGAAGCCTTGGCAAGTGCTGCTCCAGCCTGCTTTGCCGTCTTGTCGAGGATGGCACGCGCCTCGCCGTCGCTCGGCGACGACGCGACCTGGATCGCCCAGCCCGACGGGACTGACGCGGTTTTCATCTGGTCGAGGGCCTGGACGGCCGGAGCGCGCTCTTCTGCGTAGGCCTGCTCGACGCCCTCAGCGGGAGCGCGATCCTTGGCCTTGCGGATCTGGAACGGAATCTTGCCGCCGAAACGTTCGGTCGAAGCCATGGCGATCTTCGGCACGGTGGTGCGTGCGATGACCGGCTTCGGAGCGGGCACGGCAGCAGCCACGACAACTTCGTCGCGCTCGACGGCCTCATCGGCGGAAGCGTCGGCGACGACGATCTCCTCGGTTTCCGGGCGCATGTCGGGCGTCGGCGCATTGCGCTTGGGCAGCTGAGCCTTGGCGACCGCGACGGCCGGCATCGGCGTATCGGTCTTGGCGATCAGGTCGCCACCGCCGCGCTTCGAGGCCTGCGGCATGTAGGTCTTGATCAGTTCAGCCATCTTGTTGTCACGGCTGGCGCCGCTGGTGCCGCCGAGAACCACGGCGACGATGCGGCGGTTGCCGTCCTGCACCGACGAGACCAGGTTGAAGCCCGAGGCGCGGGTGTAGCCGGTCTTGATGCCGTCGACGCCCTTGATGCGGCCGAGCAGGCGATTGTGATTGGCAATGCGCTGGCGGCCGAAAGCAAACGAGCGCGTCGAGAAATAGCTGTAATACTGCGGAAAATGCTCACGTAGCGCGATGCCGAGCTTGGCCATGTCGCGCGCGGTGGTGAACTGGGCGGTGTTGGGCAGGCCGTTGGCATTGCGGAACACCGTGCCCTTCATGCCTAGGCTGCGTGCCTTGGCGGTCATCATGCGGGCGAAGTTTTCCTCGGAGCCGCCGATCATTTCGCCGAGCGCGGTCGAGGCATCGTTGGCCGAGCGCGTGATGAGCGAGAGAATCGCTGCTTCGACGCTGATCGAACCGCCTGCCTTGACGCCGATCTTGGTCGGCGGCTCGGCGGCTGCGTTCTTGGAAAACACGACCTTGGAATCTTTCTGGATTCGACCCTTCGAAAGCGCCTCGAAGGTCAGATAGAGCGTCATCATCTTGGTCAGCGACGCCGGGTAGCGCCGGGAATCGGCACTCGAGGAGTGAAGGGTTTCACCGGTGTTCGCATCGACGACGATCGCTGCGTAGCGACTGTCCCTGGTCGCCTTGGCTGCAGAAACAGGAGCCACCGACGCCATCCCTATGGCTGCGGCGAGGGTGAAAACCATGAACGATTTGATGGAGATGGCCGACTTGAGCACTTTACCCGGCAACGCTTGACGCACTGTTACACCCTTGAATTATTGTTGCATGTGGGACGGCAAAGGTTCCTGCCCCGTATCGATGCACAGTAGGGTCACAGCGTTACCAATCCGTTTATGGTAACCGGCTCGTTCACACTTTTGCTTGGGCTTTAGTCTAACTTTACCGAACGGGATCGTCGCTTCGGGCGGTATGGAATGACGCGGGGTCAGTTGACATTTTGTGCGCTGCACAATATCTAGGCTGCATCGCACAATCACATAGCGCAGCGCGCGGAACCCGAAAGGATGCAGCGATGACCCAGACCTATGAAGATTTCAGCAAATACGGCAAGGACTTCGTCGACACCGGCCTGAAGAGCTTCGCTTCGCTCTCCAAGGGCGCGCAGGCGATCGCCACCGAGACGACCGACTACACCAAGAAGAGCTTCGAGGCAGGTGCTGCCACCTTCGAGAAGCTGCTCGGCGTCAAGTCGCTCGAGAAGGCCGTCGAAATCCAGACCGACTATGCCAAGCAGGCTTATGAAGGTTTTGTCGCTGAGGCGACCAAGCTCGGCGAACTTTATGCCGAACTCGCCAAGGATGCCTACAAGCCGTTTGAGTCGCTCGTCGCCAAGGCGAAGTGATCGACTGATCCCCGATTTCAGGGGGCTGGATCGAAAGATCCGGCAGATAAGACCCGGTTGCGCCCGCGCAGCCGGGTTTTTTGTTTTTCTTTTGCACAAGTGCTTCACGTTTATGGCAATTCGGGCCATGCCGCCCCCGTCACCATATTGTCAGCACGTCAGAAGGGCTTAAAATCCCCCTAATGACACCTACATGACGAAGTGTCGGAATTGATGAAGGGCAGGACCAGATTGACGACCGGCTTGGAAGCCACGAACTTCGACGTGGCGCGGATGCAGAGCGGTGACGAGGGAGGCAACGGCCCAGGCCGCGGCACCGCAGTCATTACCCGTACGAAGACCAAGACCAAGCGGCCGAGCCTCTACCGGGTGCTCATCCTCAACGACGACTACACCCCGATGGAGTTCGTCGTGCATGTGCTCGAACGCTTCTTCCAGAAGGACAGGGAGGCCGCTACCCGCATCATGCTGCATGTCCACAACCATGGCGTCGGCGAATGCGGGATCTACACGTTCGAAGTGGCCGAGACAAAGGTGTCCCAGGTCATGGATTTCGCCAGACAAAATCAGCATCCGCTGCAATGCGTGATGGAGAAGAAGTGAGGTATTGAATGCCGGCTTTCTCCCAGGGCCTCGAAAAAGCGCTGCATCAGGCGTTGACGCTCGCCAACGAGCGTCACCATGAATATGCGACGCTCGAACATCTGCTGCTCGCTCTCATCGACGACAATGAGGCAGCAGCGGTCATGCGCGCCTGCAACGTCGATCTCGACGAACTCAAGCAGACAGTGCTGACCTATATCGACACCGAGCTCGACAATCTTGTCACCGGCTATGACGAGGATTCGAAGCCGACCGCCGGTTTCCAGCGCGTCATCCAGCGCGCCGTCATCCACGTCCAGTCGTCCGGCCGCGAGGAAGTGTCCGGCGCCAACGTGCTCGTTGCGATCTTCGCCGAGCGCGAGAGCCATGCCGCCTATTTCCTGCAGGAACAGCAGATGACCCGCTACGACGCGGTCAACTACATCTCGCACGGCATCGCCAAGCGTCCCGGCGCCACCGAAACGCGCAGCCCGCGCGGCGCCGATGAGGAGCAGGGCAGCTCGAACAATGAGGCAAACGAAGAGACAGGCAAGGGCAAGAAGCAGCAGGATGCGCTGACGGCCTATTGCGTCAATCTCAACGTCAAGGCGCGGGCCGGCAAGATCGATCCGCTGATCGGCCGCGAGTCCGAGATCAACCGCACCATCCAGGTGCTGTGCCGCCGCTCTAAGAACAATCCGCTCTACGTCGGCGACCCCGGCGTGGGTAAGACTGCGATCGCCGAGGGCCTCGCCAAGCGCATCGTCGAGGGCGATGTTCCCGAAGTGCTCGAGGATGCCACCATCTTCGCGCTCGACATGGGCACGCTGCTTGCCGGCACGCGCTATCGCGGCGATTTCGAGGAACGCCTGAAGCAGGTGGTCAAGGAGCTCGAGGAGTATCCGGGCGCTGTGCTGTTCATCGACGAGATCCACACAGTCATCGGTGCGGGTGCGACATCGGGCGGCGCGATGGATGCCTCCAACCTGCTCAAGCCGGCGCTGTCGTCGGGCGCCATCCGCTGCATCGGCTCGACCACCTACAAGGAGTTCCGCCAGTTCTTCGAGAAGGACAGGGCGCTTGTCCGTCGTTTCCAGAAGATCGACGTCAACGAGCCGACCGTCGACGACGCCATCGAGATCATGAAGGGCCTCAAGCCCTATTATGAGGACTTCCACAAGGTGAAGTTCACCAACGAGGCGATCAAGGCGGCCGTCGAGCTTTCGGCACGCTACATCAACGACCGCAAGCTGCCCGACAAGGCGATCGACGTGATCGACGAGACGGGCGCGTCGCAGATGCTTTTGCCGGAAGGCAAGCGCAAGAAGACGATCGGCATCAAGGAGATCGAGGCGACGATCGCCACGATGGCGCGTATTCCGCCGAAGACCGTCTCGGCCGACGACGAAAAGGTGCTGGCCGGCCTCGAGGTCGAGCTGCAGCGCGTCGTCTATGGTCAGGACACGGCGATCACCGCGCTTACCTCGGCCATCAAGCTGGCACGTGCCGGCCTGCGCGAACCGGAGAAGCCGATCGGCTCCTACCTGTTCTCGGGCCCGACCGGTGTCGGCAAGACCGAAGTGGCAAAGCAACTCGCTCTGTCGCTCGGCGTCGAGCTGATCCGCTTCGACATGTCGGAGTATATGGAGCGCCATACCGTCAGCCGCCTGATCGGCGCGCCGCCCGGCTATGTCGGCTTCGACCAGGGTGGTCTTCTGACCGACGGCGTCGACCAGCATCCGCATTGCGTGTTGCTGCTCGACGAAGTGGAAAAGGCCCATCCCGATCTGTTCAACATCCTGTTGCAGGTCATGGACCACGGCAAGCTGACCGACCACAACGGCAAGCAGATCGACTTCCGCAATGTCATCCTGATCATGACCACCAATGCGGGCGCGTCCGACGCGCAGCGCGCGGCGATCGGTTTCGGGTCGACAAAACGCGAAGGCGACGATGTCGAGGCGATCAACAGGCTGTTCACGCCCGAGTTCCGCAACCGCCTCGATGCCATCATCCCGTTCGGCTCGCTGCCGGTGCCGGTGGTGCATCAGGTCGTGCAGAAGTTCGTCATGCAGCTGGAAGCCCAGCTTTCCGAGCGGGGCGTCACCTTCGACCTGTCGCCGGATGCCATCGCTTGGCTGGCCGAGAAGGGCTACGACGAGCGCATGGGCGCGCGTCCGCTCGGCCGCGTCATCCAGGAGCACATCAAGAAGCCGCTGGCCGACGAGGTGCTGTTCGGCAAGCTCAAGAAGGGCGGCACGGTGCGTGTCACCGTCGAGAAGAAGGAAACCGGCGAATCCGGCCTGAAACTCGAGACGGTTGCCGACGAAGTGCCAGTGAAGCCGAAGAAGGAAGATCCGGCCGATCGTCCGAAGCCCAAGAAAGCTGCTGCCAAGAAGCCGGTCGCCAAGAAGGTCGTGTCGGCGAAGCCGAAGTCCGAGCCGAAGGGCAAGGATGGCGGCAAGCGCAGCCTCGTTCCCCAATTGCCTCGAAAGGGCTGATTGGAAAAACAAGGAAGCCCCGGCAACGGGGCTTCCTTTTTGGCTGATCGAAACTGCCCGGCGGCTTGCTTCAGGCGATGACGGGGCTCTCGACGCGGTTCCGGCCGAGCCGTTTGGCACGATACAGCCAGGTGTCGGCATCCCTGATCATCTGCTCGACCGAAACTGGACCGCTTCTGGCGGTCGTCACCCCGATGCTGACGGTGGTGCTCAGGCCGGGCTCAGCCAGGGTCATGCTCGCTACCGCAGCGCGCAGGCGCTCGGCGAGGATCGTCGCGTCGCCGGCGTTCAAGTCCTGGCAGATGGCGACGAACTCTTCGCCACCATAACGGAACAGGCGGTCGCCGCTGCGCAAAGCGCCGTCCAGCGCGCGTGCAACGTCCTTGAGCACCTTGTCACCGGTGACATGGCCATACTGGTCGTTGATGCTCTTGAAGTGGTCGATGTCGATCATCAGCATGCTCACCGGCTTGCGGTCGGCCAGTGGCCGGTCGATCAGCGACTGTGCCACCGCTTCGAAATGGCCACGGTCACTGGTGCCGGTCAGCGTGTCCTTGCCGGTCTTTTCCAGCAGGTCCTCGTAGCGATGGCGGAACGTCAGCCGGTCGAAGACCTTGAGCAGCGGCTCGGGGCCGGCCAGTGCCGGACGTGTCTCGACATATCTGAGGTAGATGACGAGCATTGCGCTGTAGAGGGCCGCTGCCGCCATCTTGGCGATCCAGCCGCCGTAAAGCGCGCTGATCGGCACACCCGACACGAGATGCAGGCCAAGGAAGAACATCAACTGGTCGAAGGTGAGGACCAGAGCGGCGCTGAGGAAAATGCGCTTGAACAGGGTGTTGGCGATGCGCTGTCCGAGCTTCTCGTAGATCAGGATCAAGGCGATGCTGTCGAGGAACAGCAGGGCCGTGCCCCAGACCATCAGTACGCCCATGTCGTCAAGGAACGTCAGGTCGGGTTGATAACCCGGCATTTCCGCGACATCGCCGTAGAGGCGCAGGATCAGGGCCAGCGCCACCATCAGGCAGTTGCCGATCAGAAGCCCGTAGATCGGCTGGCGCACTGTCTCGGCATCCTCCTTGATGTAGAGCAGAAGGAACATCAGCAGCTTGCCGGAAAACATCACCGTAGAGCCGGGGGATATCAGGCCAAAGGGCAGCTGAACGAAGAAGACGGCGGCAAGATAGGTCTCGAGGAAGTGCATGACCCCAAGCACGCAAACAAAGATTCCGATGCCGAATCTGTGCCGTGAATGGAAAACCGCGGCCATGGTCACGAAGTAGATCAGCGCTTGCAGGACCAGCAGCAATGCACCTGTCATGACCTGGCTGTTCCTCGCTTCCCACCCAAAGGCCTATCTACACATTCGCGGTAGGTAAACCGTTAATATGCCGTCTCTTTCGCTGGTTGGCGCGATATGGCGCGGTCGGATCGGTGGTCACGAGGTGCAGTCGATTGCGCCAGGCGGATCGAAGCGCTGACTTGGCAGGGAGGTCATGCTATGCGCGGTTTCAATGCCTGCTGACCACGCATCTCCAACGCCGAGCCTGTCGACACGCCGCCTCTGGTATCTGCGCGGCGTTCGCGCTGCCTTCTCTATCCCCGGCCTGATCCTCGCCAGCGCCTTTATCGGCTTTGCCGGGCTTGCCAAAGAGGCCGGGCTGACGCTTGCGCAGACCGTCTTCATGGTCGGCATGGTCTGGGCTCTTCCGGCCAAGGTGGTGCTGATCGGTGCCATTCTGTCAGGCGCTTCGCTGCCGGCGGCGGCCTTTGCGGTGGCGTTGTCATCGATACGTCTGACCCCGATGGTGGTGGCATTGGTGCCGGAGCTGCGTGGGCCGAGGACGCCGCGCTGGGTGCTCTATGTCCTGTCGCACTTCGTCGCCGTCACCTCCTGGGTGCTGGCGATGGAGCGGCTGCGCGGCATCCCGCGGGAGCTTCGCACCACCTACTATGCCGGGCTCGGCTCGACGCTCGTGCTCTTCAACATGGTGGTCACGGCGATCGTCTATCTCGTCGCCGACAGCCTGCCGCCTATCGTCTCGGCGGCATTGTTCCTGCTCACGCCGATGTACTTCCTGACCTCGCTCTGGGGCTCGGCGCGCGAGCGGGCAGGGCACGTTGCCATGATCCTCGGCCTCATTCTCGGCCCGCTTCTCCACCTCGTCGTGCCCGGCTTCGACCTGCTCGGCGCCGGCTTGATCGGCGGCGGTATCGCATTTGCCTTCCACAAGCGGGCGTGGCGGAGGACATCGGCATGACCTTCGCCGCTTTCGACAACTGGTGGTGGCCGTTCCTGTTCATCCTCGTCGGCGGCTGGCTCGCCACCGACGCCTGGCGCTTCCTTGGCGTCTATCTCGGCGACCGCCTGTCGGAGGACTCGGACCTGCTTGTCCTGGTCCGCGCACTCGCCACCGCACTCGTCGCCGCGGTCATCGGCAATCTGATCGTCTTTCCAAGCGGAGCGCTTGTCGACACCGCGCTTGCCCTCCGCATCGGTGCCGCCTGCGCTGGGTTCGTTGCCTATATCTGCCTCGGGCGAAAGATTTTGGTCGGCATCGTTGCGGCCGAGGTGATCCTGCTGGTAGGGATGTGGACATCCTGAGCTGCTGGGACATTGCCCGCATTCCAGAGCCACAGCGCTGGTTCCGCTGTGTCTCGGTACATTCGCGACAGCTTAATTTCTGATGCCTAATATCCTCCAAGGGTTGGGGGGTCCACAATGACTGAACTGGACGTGACGGCGCCTGAACTCAGGCAGCGGACTGATGCCCTGCTGTCCGTCAAAATGGCGCTCGTTGGTTTGCTGATTGCGATCGATGCGCAGTGGATAGGGGCGACGGACTTCGTTTTTGACCCTGTCAGCGCGGTCAAAGTAGTTGCCGTGGTATCCGGATTGGCGTCCATATCCTGGTTCTATGCCGTAATGCGCCCGGTCGAACGCTTCCAGGTCCTGTGTGCCGAAACAGCTGTGCTGTTGGCATTCTCTGCGGCCGCGGCCGTGCTCAGCGTTCTGGTGATTCCAACGACATGCCGCTGATCGACGACCGGTTGATCACATTCGACGCTGCGTTGGGTTTCGATTGGCGTGCCTATGTCGATCTCGCATACAAGCAGGCGTTTTTTGACATTCGCGCCGGCACATCACGCTTGATCTCACTTGACCACCCCCAAGGGCTCATTGCGTTCCCGTCCTATCACTGGACGCTGTCTGTGTTGACCGTGATTGCTTTCTGGAGGGTCAGGATCTGGTTCTGGCCTGTGTTGGCGCTGAACCTTGCCGTCATTTGTCTTCCCCAGTTGACGGCGGCCATCATCTTGCCGACGCGTTGGCCGGCGTTCTTGTGGCGTTTTTGGCCTGGGGGATGGCTGAGAAGCTCTCAACGGTTGTTGAAGGCCGGCTTGCCGTGGAAGCCATCGCGTGATCTGGAGCAGGGGCTCTGAAGTAGCGGTTGAGACTACGGCGCATTCGACAGGCCGGCCGCCGAGGCAGCGCTCTCGCTGGCCTGAAACGCGCTGCGTCTGTTATGCTCCCGCCAGCGCAGCCCTGATCTTCTCTGCGTTTGCCGCCAGCACTTCAGGCTTTTCCATCACCGCCGCGTGACCCTTGGGTGCGACGCCTTCGAAGCGAGGCACGATGTGGACGTGGAGATGGAACACCGTCTGGCCGGCCGGAGCTTCGTTGAACTGCGAGATCACGATGCCGTCGGCGTCGAAAGCTTGCTGGGCGGCCCTTGCCACCTTCTGGACTGCTGCGAACAGCCGGCCGAATGTCTCGGGTTCGGCGTCGAGAAGGTTGCGCGACGGCGTCTTGGGCACCACGAGCGTATGCCCGGTGCTCTGCGGCATGACATCCATGAACGCCACCACGGCATCGTCTTCGTAGACACGATGCGAGGGGATCTCGCCGCGCAGGATCTTGGCGAAGATGTTGTTTGGATCGTAACCGGCGCTCGACATGGCCTATCCCGTTTGCTGCGATTTCGTGGTGGATGTTTCGGCGCTGGCAGGCGGAACGTCAAGCCGCGGAAGGCTGCAAGGAGCTGAGTTGAACTACATCTATCTGATCGTGGCGGTGGCCTTCGAGGTCGTTGCAACCTCCGCCCTCAAGGAAACCAACGGTTTCACGCGGCTGTGGCCATCCGTCGTAGCACTGGCCGGCTATGCCTGCGCCTTCTATTTCCTTTCCCTTGTGCTGCGCCAGGTGCCGGTCGGCATCGTCTATGCGATGTGGTGCGGTGCCGGTATCGTCTTCATCACGGCGATTGCCTGGATCTGGTTCCGCCAGACGCTCGACCTGCCGGCACTTCTCGGCATCGGGCTGATCATGGCGGGCGTCATCGTGATCAACCTCTTCTCGAAGTCGATAGCCCACTGAACCTCAGCCGCGGCGGAACGGCCCGTGATCATCGAGATACTCGCCGATCTGGGCGACCTCCCGGCGTTCGCGCTCGAGATATTCAGCGACGGCGCGGCGAAGGCCGGGGTGGACGATGTAATGCGCCGACTGCGTCGTGACGGGGCGATAGCCGCGCGCCAGCTTGTGTTCACCTTGGGCGCCGGCCTCGACGATGCGCAGCTTGCGTTCTATGGCGAAGTCGATGGCCTGGTGATAGCAGACCTCGAAATGCAGGAAGGGGTGGTCCTCGATACAGCCCCAGTTGCGGCCGTAGAGCGTGTCGGAGCCGATGAAGTTGATCGCGCCGGCGATGTAGCGGCCGCCGCGCCTGGCCATGACCAGCAGCACGTCGTCGGCCATGCGTTCGCCGATCAGCGAGAAGAATGTCCGGTTGAGGTAAGGCCGACCCCATTTGCGGCCGCCGGTGTCCATGTAGAAGGCGAAGAAGTCGTCCCAGTGCGCTTCGGTGATGTCCTTGCCGGTCAGTCGTTCGATCGAAATGCCTTCGGTCAGCGCCTCGCGCCGCTCCTTCTTCAGCGCCTTGCGCTTGCGCGAGGCCAGCGTGGCGAGAAAGTCGTCATAGGTGCCGAAGCCTTCGTTGAAGAAATGGAACTGCTGGTCGGTGCGGCGAAGGAAGCCGGTGTCGGCGAGGATGTCGACTTCGTCCGGCTCGGCGAAGGTGACATGTGCCGACGACACCCCGACGCCCTCGGCGACACTGCGCAGCGCCGTTGCCAGCGCCGCCTTGGTTACGGTTGCCGTGTTGCCGGGAACAGCCAGAAGGCGAGGGCCGGTCGCCGGCGTGAACGGTATCGAAGCCTGGAGCTTGGGATAATATCGCCCGCCGGCGCGCTCGAAAGCGTCGGCCCAGCCATGGTCGAAGACATATTCGCCCTGGCTGTGTGATTTGGCGTAGCAGGCAAGGGCACCGAGAAAGCTGCCGTCGGCCTTTTCCAGCCGGAGATGGTGGCCTTGCCAACCGGTCTTGCGTACGGCGCAGCCGGATTCCTCGAGGATGCTCAGAAAATCAAATGAAACAAACGGGTTATAGGCCGATCCTGAAGCCTTTGACGCGCCTGAGAGGCTGTTCCAGTCGTCGCGTCCGAATTCGCTGATGCTTGAGACGACGCGGACGGCGTAGTCGCCATCCGCATTCGTCGCCCCGACATCGCTCGCATTGCTCATGCGTAGTTACTTACGCTCGATAACAGCCGTTGCAAGGGTCAGGCCACCGCCAGCGCATCGGGATCAAAACCCTCGAAGGTCATCTGGTCGGCCTGCGCGAAGGTCGTCCGCACGGCGTCTTCGTCGCGCACTGTCCAGGTGATGACCGGCATGGCGAGCTTGTCGCGCACAAAGCTGACGAACCTGTTCGGCAGGTGCGTCACGGAGTAGGAAACAAACGAAATGCCGTGTGCCAGCATCGAAAAATGTGCTTCGAGCTCGTGATCCAGATCGCCCCAGGCGGTCAGTCCGGCCGGAATGCCCGGTGCGTGACGGGAGAAGTCGCGGATCAGCCAATGATCGAAGGACATGATCGCGGCCTTGCCCTTGTAGTTGCGCAAGGCCGCCGCCACGCGTTCGACGAGTTCGCCGTCATGCCCGGGAATGCCCTTGAGTTCGATGACCAGGGGTACGCGCCCGTCGACCAGTTTGAGCATTTCGGCAAGCGTCGGCACATGATCGGCGGTGCCGCCGACGCGAAGTGCCGCAAGCTCGCGTGTCGTACGCTGCCAGATGAAGCCATCCGTACCCGTCAGCCGGTTGAGCACGTCGTCATGAAACACGGCAACGTCGCCGTTGGCGGTCAGATGGACATCGCACTCGATGGCAAAGCCGCGCGCCGCTGCGCGCTCAAAGGCGGACAGCGTGTTTTCCCAGCAGGTCTTGTTGAGGTCGTGCAGGCCGCGATGAGCAATCGGGCGGGCGGTCAGCCAGGATAGGTCGGTCATGAGGCCGCTCATTCGTGCTCGATGATGGCTTCGATCTCGACGGCGGCATTCAGCGGCAGCGAGGCGACGCCGACGGCCGAACGCGCATGCTTGCCGCGGTCGCCAAGTGCCGCGACCAGGAAGTCGGACGCACCATTGGCGACGAGATGCTGCTCGGTGAAGTCCGAGGACGAAGCGACAAAGACGCTGATCTTGACAATGCGACGGATCTTTTCGAGATCGCCAAGAGCTGCCTTTGCCTGGGCGAGGATGTTAACGGCGCACTGCTTGGCCGCCTCCTTGCCGCCTGCAACGTCGACATCGCGGCCAAGCAGGCCGGTGACGGTGAGCTTGCCGTCCTTGAGCGGCAGCTGACCGGCGGTGAAGACGAGATTGCCCGAGCCCATGAAGGGCACGTAGTTGGCGGCGGGGGCTGCGGCTTCGGGCAAGGTGATGCCAAGATCGCTTAGCCGCTTTTCGATTGTTTCGCCCATCGTCTTTCCTTATCTCTGAGTCTCGTGTGGCGGGTGAGGCTGCGCCGAAACTGCTATGTTTGCCTCGCTTCCGCCACGACTTTTTTTAAGGTGGACCATCATTCAAGGCGGCTTGTCATGGCCGCGCCGATCGGAGCCAGTGTATGCGCGCAAAGCGCCTTGTTCTTCTTGCCACCCTGTCCACCTCGCTGCTGTCCCTGACGCCAGCTCTTGCGGCTCCCGTGCTTGCGCCCCATCGCGCCGTCTATGATCTGGTGCTCGACCAGGCCTCCGACCGGTCAGGGATAACAGGCCTTTCCGGGCGCATGGTCTATGAGTTCAATGGCTCCGCTTGCGAAGGCTACACGGTCAAGTTCCGCTTCGTGACCCAGATCGCGACCAGCGAGAACACGCGGCTGACCGATCAGCAGACGACCACCTTCGAGGACGGCGAGGGCAAGACCTTCTCGTTCGTCACCAAATCCTTCGTCGATCAGAACCTCGACCGCGAGGTCAAGGGCACGGCGACGCGCGAAGCCAACGGGCTCAAGGTCGCTTTGGAAAAACCGTCGGCGGGTTCCGTCGACCTCGCGAAGACGCAGTTCCCGACCCAGCATCTCGTCGAGCTGATCGACAAGGCCGAGAAGGGCGAGACCTTTTATGAAACGAGCCTGTTCGACGGCTCCGAGGACGCCGACAAGGTGATGACCACCACCGTCATCGTCGGCAAGAAGAGCGAGGCGCCGGAGGCCGATCCGGAGCGCCCTGCGCTTGCGGCACTCGCCAAGGACAAGTTCTGGCCGGTCGACATCGCCTATTTCGACGAAAGCAAGGGCGGCGGTGAGGAAGTGCCGGAGTATCGCATCAGCTTCAAGCTGCATGAGAACGGCCTGACGCGCGACTTGGTGATGGATTACGGCGATTTCTCGATGACCGGCAAGCTGGTTAATCTATCGTTGTTTCCTGTGCCGCAAGGCGACTGCAAGCATTAGGCCGCTGTCGTGGCGGTCTATGTCGACGCGGCAATCTGGAAGTGGGTGGGCCATCGCTGGTGCCACCTGCTCGCCGACGACACCGACGAGTTGCATCGTTTCGCCGCCCAGCTCGGCCTGAAGCGTTCGTCCTATCAGGGCCCGCCCAAGACCTCGGCGCCGCATTACGACATTACAGGCTTCGAGCGTGATCGTGCCGTGCGTCTTGGCGCGATCGAATGCAGTCGCGACGAGATCGTGGCGGTGTTTCGCCGCGTGCGCGTGCGCAACTTCAAGCGCCGCGAACCCAAGGTGGTGCGGGAACCGGTGGAACAGGAGCCCGGCATGTCGCGCTGGGCGGCCGGCAGCTGATCTTCTGTTCCGAAAGGAATCGCTGCCAAGGAATCCTCTGCCTGACCAGTGGCGATCGTGCGCTTCGGGAGGCTTTGGTTGAGGCCCACAAGCACGGAAAGCCTCGATTTCCCGGGCAATCGGGCCGGTCCCGGGGTTGCGCTCACCAGCCAATACGTCTATATGCCGCCGCATTCCACACACGGACTTCGGTTTCTGTCCGGGAGAAATCCGGCTGAGACCCCCCGGTGGCGTTTCGAGCATCCAGCGAAAAGCGTCATTGTCCGTGGAGGCCAACCGGATAAGGAAATAACGATGGCACTGCCTGATTTCAGCATGCGCCAGCTTCTTGAAGCTGGTTCTCACTTCGGCCACCAGACCCACCGCTGGAACCCGAAGATGGCGCCCTACATCTATGGCGCCCGCAACAACATCCACATCATCGACCTGTCGCAGACTGTTCCGCTTCTGCACCAGGCTCTCAAGCAGGTTTCGGACGTCGTTTCGCGCGGCGGCCGCGTGCTGTTCGTCGGCACCAAGCGTCAGGCTTCGGACATCGTTGCTGACGCTGCTCAGCGTTCGGCCCAGTACTATGTCAACTCGCGTTGGCTCGGCGGCATGCTGACCAACTGGAAGACGATCTCGAACTCCATCCAGCGCCTGCGCAAGCTCGACGAGCTGCTCGCTGGCGAAGCCCACGGCTTCACCAAGAAGGAGCGCCTGAACCTCGAGCGCGAGCGCGAAAAGCTGGACAAGGCCCTCGGCGGCATCAAGGACATGGGCTCGACGCCGGACCTGATGTTCGTGATCGACACGAACAAGGAAGCCATCGCCATCCAGGAAGCCAAGCGTCTCGGCATTCCGGTTGTCGCGATCATCGATTCGAACTGCGATCCGGATAAGATCGACTTCCCGATCCCCGGCAACGACGACGCTGCCCGCGCCATCCAGCTCTACTGCGATCTGGTTGCCAAGGCTGCGATCGACGGTATCGCTCGCCAGCAGGGCGCGCTCGGTGTCGACATCGGCGCATCGGCCGAAGCCCCGGTTGAGCCTGCGCTCGACGAGACTCCGTCGACTGAAGCGCCCCAGGCGTAATCACGAAGGCCGGGAGACCGGCCTTCCTTTTCAGGATTGGGCGCAACCAGCGCCGGCGTTCGGCGCATCATCGAACCCTCGGTGGTGCGCTCGCGCATTTTGAAGCAAAGAGGCCACAATGAGCATTTCGGCAGCACAGGTTAAAGAACTCCGCGAACTCTCGGGCGCGGGTATGATGGATTGCAAGGCGGCTCTCACCGAGACCGGCGGCGACATGGAAGCCGCGGTCGACTGGCTGCGCAAGAAGGGTATCTCCAAGGCCGACAAGAAGGCCAGCCGTACCGCGGCCGAGGGCCTGGTCGGCGTCGATGCCGGCATGCGCGAAGCCGTCGTCGTCGAAGTCAACTCGGAGACCGACTTCGTTGCCCGCAACGCCGCCTTCCAGGAAATCGTCGCCAACGTGTCGAAGGTCGCTCTCGCTTATGGCGACACCGACGCTGTTGCCGCTGCGAAGTATCCGGGTTCGGACAAGTCCGTTGCCGACACTATCAAGGACGCTGTCGGCACCATTGGCGAGAACATGAGCTTCCGCCGTTCGGTCAAGCTGTCGGTTTCTGAAGGCGTCGTTGCGACCTATGTCCACAACGCGGTTGCCGACAACCTCGGCAAGCTCGGCGTGCTGGTCGCTATTGAGACCGCCGGCAATCATGACGCGGCCCGCGCCTTCGCGCGTCAGGTCGCCATGCACGTTGCTGCGACCAACCCGCTGGCCCTGACGCCCGACGAAGTCGACGCTTCTGCCGTCGAGCGCGAAAAGTCGATCTTCGCCGATCAGGCCCGCCAGTCGGGCAAGCCGGAGAACATCATCGAGAAGATGGTCGAAGGCCGCATGCGCAAGTTCTACGAGGAAGTCGTGCTGTTGAAGCAGGCCTTCGTGCTCAACCCCGACCTGACGGTCGAGGCGGCACTGAAGGACGCTGAAAAGCAGATCGGCGCGCCGGCAAAGATCACCGGCTACGTTCGCTTCGCGCTCGGTGAAGGCATCGAGAAGGAAGAGAGCGACTTCGCCGCTGAGGTTGCCGCGGCCGTCAAGGGCTAAAAAGCAGCGCTGCATCAAGCGCTTCCTGAGGATAGCCGAAGGGCGCCGCGTGACATCGCGGCGCCCTTCGTGTATCGGAACCCAAATTCAACAGCCGCGAGGAACCCATGACCGACAAGCCGCTCTACCGGCGCGTACTGCTTAAGGCGTCGGGTGAAGCCCTGATGGGCGAGCAGCATTTCGGCATCGATGTTTCCGTTGTCGACCGTATTGCCAGCGACATCGCCGAGGCGAGGGCGCTCGGCGTCGAGGTCGGCGTAGTCATTGGCGGCGGCAACATCTTCCGCGGCGTGGCAGTGGCATCCAAGGGTGGCGATCGCGTCACTGGCGACCACATGGGCATGCTTGCCACCATCATCAATTCGCTGGCTCTGCGCACCTCGCTGCACAAGCTTGGCGTCGAAGCCGTGGTGCTTTCGGCGATCGCCATGCCCGAACTGTGCGAGAGCTTCTCGCAGCGCCAGGCAACCGCTTACATGGATGCCGGCAAGGTCGTGATTTTTGCCGGTGGCACGGGCAACCCATTCTTCACCACCGATTCGGCAGCGGCCCTGCGTGCCGCCGAGATTGGCGCTGACGCGCTGTTCAAGGGCACCCAGGTCGATGGTGTCTATTCGGCCGATCCCAAGAAGGACCCAGCTGCGACGCGCTTCGAACGCATCACGCACGCCGAAGTCATCACAAAAGGCCTGTCCATCATGGATACGGCCGCGATTGCTCTTGCGCGCGAAAACAACATCCCGATAATCGTCTATTCGATCCATGAAAAAGGCGGGTTCGGCGAAATATTGAAAGGTGGCGGCCGCTGCACGATTGTTGCGGACGCCTGACGATTGGAACGATGGCCCCGAAATCGGGACCAAGGAGACTGCAATGAGCACGGATTACAGCGATCTTCAGCGCCGCATGGAAGGCGCCATCAACGCCTTCAAGCACGACCTCGCCTCGCTGCGCACGGGCCGTGCCTCGAGCAACCTGCTCGATCCGATCCACGTCCAGGCCTATGGCTCGTCTATGCCGCTCAACCAGGTGGCCACAGTGTCCGTGCCTGAGCCGCGCATGATCTCAGTCTCGGTCTGGGACAAGTCTATGGTCGGTGCTGTCGATCGCGCCATCCGTGAATCCAACCTCGGCTTCAACCCGATCGTCGACGGCACCAACCTGCGCATTCCGCTGCCGGAGCTCAACGAGCAGCGCCGCAAGGAACTGGTCAAGATCGCCCACACCTACGCCGAGAACGCCAAGGTCGCCACCCGCCATGTGCGCCGCGACGGCATGGACGCACTCAAGAAGGCCGAGAAGGATGGCGACATCAGCCAGGACGACCAGCGCGTCCAGTCCGACAAGGTCCAGAAGCTGACCGACGATACGATCAGCCAGATCGACAGCCTGCTCGCAGGCAAAGAAGCCGAGATCATGCAAGTCTGAGGCAGGCATACGGCCGGCCCGAAAGCGAACGGATGACTACGCCCGCGCATGTCGCGATTATCATGGACGGCAACGGTCGCTGGGCAAAAGCCCGCGGCCTGCCGCGCGTTGCGGGCCACCGGGCCGGTGTCGAGGCATTGCGCCGCACCGTTCGTGCCGCCGCAGACCTCGGTATTTCCTGGCTGACCGTCTACGCCTTCTCCTCGGAGAACTGGTCGCGGCCCAAGTCCGAGGTCACCGACCTCATGGGGTTGCTCAAGATCTTCATTCGGCGCGATCTTGCCGAACTGCACAATAGCGGTGTGCGCGTCCAGATCATCGGCGACAGGGCCACGCTGCAGCCCGATATCCGCAGCCTGCTCGAGGAGGCCGAAACGCTGACATCGGGCAATGATGCGCTGACACTGGTCATCGCGTTCAACTATGGCGGACGCGACGAGATCGCGCGCGCCGCGCGCCGGCTGGCGGAAGCGGTCAAGCGTGGCGACATTTCAAGCGAGCAGATCACGCCGGAGCTGTTTGCCGAGGAACTCGACACATCGGGCATTCCTGATCCCGATCTGGTCATTCGCACCAGCGGCGAAATCCGGCTCTCCAATTTCCTGCCCTGGCAGTCGGCCTACAGCGAGCTGATCTTCCAGCCTTGCTACTGGCCGGATTTCACCCGCGAGCATCTGTCGGAGGCCTTGCGCGAATATACTGGCCGCGAACGCCGTTTTGGCGGGCTTGCAGCGCGCGACGTCGCTTCGTGACCTTGCCATGAGCAATCTCCAGCTCCGGACAATTTCAGCGATCGTGCTGGCAGCTGCTGTGCTGTTGCTGACATGGCTGGGCGGGCTGCCGTTCAGGATGCTGACCGCGGCGATAGCGCTTGCCATCTTCTACGAATGGTCGCGCATGTCGCGGCCGAACAGCGAAACAGGGTGGGCCGGCGGCAACCTCAACATGCTGCCGGAAGTGTTCATCCTGATGTTCGCCGGCGCCCTGGTCGCGGGCATTCCGGCACTTGCGCTGATCATCCTGGCCGCTGTCTTCACGTTCATCCTGTGGGGGCTGGGCAAGCTGCGCAGGGCAGGGGCGTGGGAAGCTGCCGGCTTTGGCTATTCTTCGCTCTCCGGCCTGTCCCTTGCCCTGTTGCGCGGCGACGACGCGTCGGGCCTCGTCGCCATCCTGTTTCTGTTCGCGGTTGTCTGGGCGACGGACATTTTTGCCTATTTTGTCGGCCGCAAGGTCGGCGGGCCCAAGCTGGCACCGGCCATTTCCCCCGGCAAGACGCGCAGCGGCGCTGTTGGCGGCGCTGTCGGTGGTGTGGTTGCCGGACTGCTGCTCGCCAACTTTGCCGGTTACGGCAACTTGTTCCTCCTGGCCGTGATAGGCCTACTGCTTTCGGTGATCTCGCAGGCCGGCGATCTGTTCGAATCATGGGTCAAGCGTCGGCATGGCTACAAGGATTCGGGGGCGCTGATTCCCGGCCATGGCGGCGTGATGGACCGCGTCGATGGGCTTGTCGCGGCTGCATTTGCCCTATACGTCATCGGCTGGATGTCCGGTTCCGCCGACCATCCGGCTCAGGGATTGTTTCCGGCCTGAGCGACCAAGTTCAGGGGCGCAAGCCTCGGGCAAGGTGCGGTGCTGCACTTGAAGCGCCAAGGTATCTGGTTGAGGGCTTGAATTGAACGAGTATCTTCCCGCGTTCCTGACTACGGATGGTCTCCTGATCGGCACCATCGTGCCGTTCCTGTTCGTGCTCACCATCGTCGTGTTCGTGCACGAGATGGGCCATTATCTGGTTGGCCGCTGGTGCGGTATCGGTGTGAAGGCCTTTTCGATCGGCTTCGGCCCCGAACTGCTCGGCTTCAACGATCGTCGCGGTACGCGTTGGAAGCTTTGCGCCATTCCCTTGGGCGGCTACGTCAAGTTCGTCGGCGACATGAGCGTCACCAGCAAGCCGGAGGGCGGCGGGGACGACAATCTCAGTGCCGCCGAACGTAAGATCGCGTTCCATACGCAACCAGTGTGGAAGCGCGCGGCGACCGTGTTCGCCGGACCGCTGTTCAATTTCCTGCTGACGATTGCCGTCTTCACTGTGCTGTTTTCGGCTTATGGCCGCTATGTCATGGAGCCGACGGTTGCCGAGGTGCGCGCCGCCAGCCCGGCGGCGAATGCCGGTATCCAGCCGGGCGACCGATTCGTCAGTGTCGACGGCCAGCCGGTGGAAACCTTCTCCGACGTCCAGCGCATCGTCTCGGGACGCGGTGGCGATCCGCTTACCTTCGTGATGATGCGCGACGGCAAGGAAGTCTCTGTTACGGCGACGCCCGAAATGATGGAGCAGAAGGACGCGCTCGGCAATTCGGTCAAGGTTGCGGTCATTGGCGTCGTCAACAATGAGGAGCTGGGGCAGCCCAGGCTGATCAGCTACAGCCCAGGCGGCGCATTTGCGCAGGCGGTTTCCGAAACCGGGCACATCATCGAGCGTACCGGTCAGTTCCTGAAGCGATTCGTCGTTGGCCGGGAGGACAAGTGTCAGCTCGGTGGACCGGTCAAGATCGCCGACATGGCCGGCAAGGCGGCCCAGCTGGGCTTCGTCTGGTTGGTGCAATTGGTGGCTCTTTTGTCGGTCGGCATCGGTTTTCTGAACCTTCTGCCGATTCCTCCACTCGACGGCGGCCACTTGGCGTTCTATGCAGTTGAAGCTGTCATCAGGCGCCCTGTTTCCGAGCGGGCGATGGAGGCTGTATATCGAGTGGGGATGATTCTCGTGCTGGCGTTTATGGGCTTCGTTTTCTGGAACGACCTGTTTGGCTGCTGAAATCATGAAGAAATTTGGGGCCGGCAAGGGGTCCGTTGAGAGGGCGTTTACCATCCGGGGCGGTATGCGTGACGCGAAAGTCACGCTCGCTGAGGAAGTAAGCGCAAATTAACCAGAAGCCTTGCGTGTAGGGAAAATCCAGTTATTACGGTACGGGAAATTACCGCGACGTCCGGTTTTCTCGCCGTGGGGACTTCGAGAAAAGGTTGTAAAGGCCGATTATGAAGGCAGCATCTAAGTTTGCGAGCGCCGCGTCCGCGGTTGCTCTTTCCGCCGCTCTGGCCATTCCAGGCGCCGTGGCGGTCCAGTTTGTTGCCGTGTCAGCCGCGCAAGCGGCGGTGGTCAACCGGGTCGAAGTGCGCGGCAATCAGCGCGTCGATGCGGATACCGTCCGCAACTACATCTCCATCAAGCCCGGCAAGTCGTTCTCGAACACCGATATCGACGACGCGGTGAAGGCGCTGTTCGGCAGCGGCCTGTTCTCCGACGTCCGCATCAACCAGGTCGGCTCGACGCTCGTCGTTCAGGTTTCCGAATATCAGGTCGTCAACAACGTGCTGTTCCAGGGCAACAAGAAGCTCAAGGACGCGGCACTCGGCGGCGCCATCCAACTCAAGCCGCGCGGCGCATTTTCGCAGGCAGCGCTTGAGGCTGACACTCAGGCGATCAAGGAAGCCTACAAGCGCGTCGGCCGTGACGACGTCACCGTCGGCACCCAGATCATGGATCTCGGCGAAAACCGCGTGAACGTGGTGTTCGAGATCAATGAAGGTGGCCGCACGAAGATCGCCGCGATCAATTTCGTCGGTAACGACGCCTATGGCGATCGCCGCCTCGCAGATGTCATCTCGACCAAGCGCTCGTCGTTCCTGTCGTTCATGTTGCGTGACGACATCTATGACGAAGACCGCCTGCGCGCCGACGAGGAAGCGCTGCGTCGCTTCTATTTCAATCACGGCTACGCCGACTTCCAGGTTGTCTCCGCCTTCGGCGAACTCGACGAGGCGACCAACCAGTACACCATCACGATCACCGTTGACGAAGGCCAGCGCTACACGTTCGGCGATGTGTCGGTCGAAAGCAGCATCCCCGAGGTCGACGGCGCGAGCCTGCAGCGTCTCGTCGAGACGCGCAAGGGCGATGTTTACAACGCCAAGGACGTCGAAGATTCGATCATCGCGATCACCGAGAACGTTGCCGGCGCTGGCTATGCCTTCGCCAAGGTAACGCCGCGCGGTGACCGCAACTTCGAAAGCCGCACGATCTCGGTCGTCTACACCGTCGACCAGGGCGCCAAGGCCTATGTCGAGCGCATCGAAATCCGCGGCAACGAACGCACCCGCGACTTCGTGATCCGTCGCGAATTCGATGTCTCCGAAGGCGATGCCTTCAACCAGGTGCTGATCCAGCGCGCCAAGAAGCGCCTCGAGGCGCTGAACTTCTTCGAGCGTGTCGAAGTTTCGACCGCTCCCGGATCGCAGCCTGACCAGGTCGTGCTGGTTGTCGATCTGGTCGAGAAGTCGACCGGCGAGTTCTCGATTGGCGCCGGCTATTCGACCGGCGGCGACAATGCCGGCCCTTCTGTGGAAGGCTCGATCACCGAGCGCAACTTCCTCGGCCGTGGTCAGTTCATTAAGTTCTCGGCCGGTGGCGGCAAAAACTCGCGTGACTACAGCTTCTCGTTCACCGAGCCGTATTTCCTCGGCCGCCGTATTGCTGCTGGTTTCGACATCTATCGCCAGACCCGCAAGTATGACGACAAGTACCAGAGCGACATTACGGGTGGCACCATCCGTTTCGGCCTGCCGATCACCAACAACATCTCGACGCAACTTGCCTACAACATCGCGCAAGAGAAGTATGAGTATGATGAGGACTGTCTGAGCGGCGGTGTTCTTGACCCTGCGAAGTGCACGATCTCGCCGGCGATCAAGGATGGCATCGCCAACAGTCCCTGGATCAAGTCGTCGGTCAGCGGTACGCTGGTCTACAACACCATCGACGACATGAAAAACCCGCGTAACGGCATCTACGCCAACTTCACGACCGAAGTGGCTGGTCTTGGCGGCGACGCGAAGTTCGTCAAGTTCACGGGACGTGCGAGCTACTATCAGACGCTGTCGGAAGAGCTTGATATCGTTGGCCTCGTATCGGCTGGCGCCGGTCACATCCAGGGCTTCGGCGACGACGGCCTGCGCGTCTTCGATCACTTCAAGAACAATGATCGGATGATCCGCGGCTTCGAGTACAACGGCATCGGACCGTACGACAAGAACGGTGGCGACCATCTCGGCGGCACGACCTACTTCAATGCGTCTGCCGAAGCACAGTTCCCGATCCCGGTCGTGCCGGAGAGCTTCGGCCTGCGTGGCGCCGTCTTTGCGGATGCAGCGACGCTTTATGGTAGCAAGGTTAATGTCGCGGGCACCAACATCGTCTCGACTGACATGGAATTGCGTGCCTCGGTCGGTGTCGGCCTGCTCTGGGCTTCGCCCTTCGGTCCGCTGCGCATCGACTATGCGGTACCGGTCAAGAAGCTGGACACCGACAATACGCAGGAATTCAACTTCGGCATTTCGACCCGCTTCTAATTGCGTGGTACAACGTTTCCGGGCCGTCACGGCCCGGAAACTCTTTGCCCGGCTTGGCTGGAACAGCATTTCATGACGGAACCGGTATTTTTTGTGCCGTCACGCCGCTACACGGTGGGCGAGGTGGCCGGCCTTACCGGCGCGACGCTCGTCGACCCCAAACATTCCGATATCGCCATCTCGACTATCGCAGCGGCAAGCAGTGGTGGCGATGGCGCTTTGGTGTTTGTCGACGGCAAGCGCAACGCAGCACCGCTCAAGTCGCTGCATGCGGCAGCAGTGCTGTGCACGTCTGACGTCGCCGACCTCGTGCCTGATGGCATTGCCATTCTCATTTCGCCGCGACCGCAGCAGGCCTTTGCCCGCATCGGCAGGCTAATTTATCCGGATGCCGAGCGCCCGGTAGGTGTGAGCGGTGAAGCAGGCATTTCGCCATTCGCCCACATTGATCCGACCGCTCATGTCGAGCCAGGCGCCGTCATCGAGGCTGGTGTGGTGATCGGCCCGAACGCGGCAGTCGGCAGCGGGACTGTGGTATCCGCTCATGCGGTCATCGGTCGTTCGACCCAGATCGGCCGCGATTGTTATGTCGGCCCGCACAGTTCGATCCAATATGCGTTGATCGGCAATGGCGTGATCATCCACGCCGGCGCCCGCATCGGTCAGGATGGCTTTGGTTTCGCCGGCGGTGCGCGGGGTCCTGAACGCATCCCGCAGATCGGCCGCGTCATCATCCAGGACAATGTCGAGATCGGCGCCAATGCGACGGTCGATCGTGGCGCGATGTCGGACACGATCATTGGCGAAAACACCAAGATCGACAATCTCGTCCAGATCGCTCACAACGTGCGCATCGGCCGCAATTGCGTTATTGCAGGGCTAACGGGTATTTCGGGCTCGGTCGTCGTCGGCGACAACGTGATGATGGGCGGTGGCGTCGGCCTGGCCGATCACCTGACCATCGGATCAGGGGCGCAGCTGGCAGCACGCAGCGGCCTGATGCATGACGTGCCCGCAGGTGAAGTCTGGGCTGGATTTCCTGCAAAACCGATGAAATTGGCAATGCGCGAATTCGCGTTGATCAGAAAAATGGCCTTGGGAAAACCAAAGGGGGATGGGAGCAGTGACTGACCAGGCGACCAGGACGCTCGAAGCCGTCGATATCCTCGGCCTGCACAAGCTGCTGCCGCATCGTTACCCGTTCCTGCTGATCGATCGCATCGTCGACATCGACGGCGACGATTCCGCTGTCGGCATCAAGAACGTCACCTTCAACGAACCGCACTTCCAAGGGCATTTCCCGGGCCATCCGGTCATGCCCGGCGTGCTGATCATCGAGGCCATGGCACAGACGGCGGGCGCCATCTGCCTGCGGCTGGTCGTCGACGAAACGCCGTCGCTTGTGTACCTGATGACGGTCGACGGCGCCAAGTTCCGCAAGCCTGTCATGCCGGGAGACCAGCTCCGCATTCACGTCAAGAAGATCAAGAAGCGCGGCAACATCCTGAAGTTCGCCTGCGACGCGCAGGTCAATGGTGCGACGGTAGCCGAAGCAGAGGTGGCCGCGATGATGGTGCCCAAGGAATAAGCAACAACTCCATGACTGAAACCTTTATCCATCCTGCCGCTGTCGTCGAAGTCGGTGCACAACTGGGTGCAGGCGTCCGCATTGGTCCTTTCTGCCATGTCAGCGCTGATGCCGTCATCGGTGACCGCGTCGAACTGATGAGCCATGTCGCGATCCTGGGTGCAACGACGCTTGGCGAAGGCTGCAAGGTGTTTCCGCAGGCAACGCTTGGCGCTGCTCCGCAGAACAACAAGCACAAGGGTGGCCGCACGACGCTCACTGTCGGCAAGAATTGCACGATGCGTGAAGGCGTGACCATGCATGTCGGCACCGACACCAGTCGAGGTGCCACGACCGTCGGCGACAACGGGCTGTTTCTCGCCTATGCGCATATTGCGCATGACTGCATCGTCGGCGACAACGTCACCATGGCCAATGTCGCGACCCTCGGCGGGCACGTCGAAGTCGGCAACAACGTCACGCTTGGTGGCCTGTGTGCCGTCCATCAGATGACGCGTATCGGTCACCATGCCTTTGCCGGCGGTGGCGCGATCATTGATGGCGACATCATCCCCTATGGCATGGTGATGGGCAATCGCGCCCGCCTGCGCGGGCTCAACGTCATCGGCATGCGCCGCTCCGGCCTGCCGCGCGCCGAGATCTTCGCCTTGCGCAAGGCCTACAAGATGATCTTCGACCCAACCCGTTCGGTGGCCGAGAGCATCCCGCTAGTCGAACGCGAATTCGCCGGCTCGCCCATCGTGCGTGACGTCCTGGATTTCATCCAGGCGCGCGGCAAGCGCCACTTCACCGTGCCGCCACTCAGAAACGCCGTCGCCGAAGACGCCGCCGATGACGAAGGCTGAGGGCGGAAAGAGGATCAACCTTTCCGCGACCGACCGGATTGCTGTCGTTGCCGGCAGCGGTCGGCTCCCGGTCAATGTCGCCGACAGTCTCGCCGAGGCCGGGCACAAGCCTTTCATCGTTCTGATTGACGGTGAGACCGATCCCGGCACCAGCCTCTGGAGCTATGCCGGCGAGCGGCTTGCCATCGAGCAGTTCGCCTCGCTGGTGCCTTTGCTCAAGCGCCACGACATCACCCATTGCGTGCTTGCCGGTGGCATCAGCCGTCGCCCGGTGTGGCGGGCCATTCGCCCCAGCATCGCCCTGCTGCGTGTCCTGCCGCGCGCGCTTGCAGCGCTTGCCCGCGGCGACGACGGCCTGCTGCGCATCCTGGTCAAGACGATCGAAGACAACGGTATCAAGGTCGTCGGCGCACATCAGGTCGTTCCGGAGCTGCTGGCCGTGGCCGGCAGCATGGGGGCGCTGGCGCCTCAGCAGAGTGACTGGGACGACCTTCGGGCAGGCCAGGAGGCCGCACGCACGATCGGTGCGCTTGATATCGGCCAGGCGGCGGTTGCCATCGGCGGGCGCGCCATCGCACTCGAAGGCATCGAGGGCACAGACCTGTTGCTCGAACGCGTGCGCGAGCTACGCGACAATGGCCGCATTGCCGGGCGAAAGCGCGGCGTTCTGGTGAAATGCGCCAAGCCGAACCAGGAACTGCGTGCGGACTTGCCGACAATCGGCCCAGCAACGGTCGATGCTGCGCATGCAGCGGGGCTTGCCGGGATCGGCATTGAGGCCGGACGCTCACTGGTGCTCGACTATGGCGAGGTGGTCGAACGCGCCGACAGGCTCGGCTTGTTCGTCATCGGCCTGTCCGGCGAGGGAAATGAGCGATGACCCAGCCACCGCTCAAGATTGCCATCGTCGCGGGCGAGGAGTCGGGCGACCTGCTCGGCACCGATCTGGTGCAGGCGCTGCAGCGCTTGAGCGGGCGCGAGGTCAGGCTTGTCGGCACTGGCGGCCGGCATCTGCAGGAGCTTGGCCTTTCGCCGCTGTTCAATGCCAGCGAGATCGCATTGATGGGACTGACGGCGGTCATTCGCGACCTGCCGCGCCTGATCAGGCGGATTGGCCAGACCGCCCGTTTCGTCGCGGCCGAAAAGCCGGATTGCCTTGTGACCATCGACAGCCCGGATTTTTCGCTGCGCGTTGCCAGGAAGGTGCGGGCGCTCGATCCCACCATTCCTATCATCCATTACATCTGCCCGAGCGTCTGGGCCTGGCGACCGGGACGGGCCAAGGCGATGAAGCCGCATGTCGACGAGGTGCTATGCATCCTGCCGTTCGAGCCGGCCGAACTTGCGCGCCTGGGCGGCCCACATGGTACATTTGTCGGCCATCGCCTGGCGACCGATCCGGGCATCGCCATTGCCGCGGCGATGCAGGAGGGAAAGGCCAATCCGGCGCCTGACTGCGAGAAGACGCTTCTACTTTTGCCGGGATCGCGCCGCAGCGAAGTGCGCAGCCTGATCGGTCCATTTGGTGAGACCGTTTCGATCCTGCGCGCACGCGGCCATCGTATGCGGCTGCTCTTGCCGACGGTGCCGCATGTCACTGGCCTCGTCGAAGAGGCTGTCTCCACCTGGCAGCAAAAGCCGGAGATTATCCTCGATCCGCAGCACAAGTGGCAGGCCTTTGGCGAAGCCGACGCAGCCCTGATCGCATCGGGCACGGTGTCGCTGGAACTCGCGCTTGCGGGTGTGCCGATGTTGTCGTCCTACAAACTCGACACGCTGGCGCGGATGATCCAGAGCATGGTCACGGTGTGGAGTGCTGCACTGCCCAACTTGATTGCCGACAAGCCGGTCGTGCAGGAAAACTACAACGAATATGTGCGCCCGCAATGGATGGCGCGCTATGTCGAAGGCCTGTTCGAGGATGGCGCCCTTCGACGCTGGCAGAAAGACGGTTTTGCCGAAATTGCCAGACGCATGGCGACCGAACGGCCGTCGGGCGAGATCGCTGCCGAAACGGTTCTCAAACACATCACGAAATGAATAACACCCGCCGAGGCAATGGCCTGGCGGGTGTTTTTCAAGTCGTTCGCAGCTTCGAGCTGCGACGGCGCCGCGCGCCTGAACGAACGCGGCGCTGAAAGGCTCAGCGCTTGGCGATCGGCACGTAGTCGCGTTCGGTGGCGCCGGTGTAGAGCTGGCGCGGACGGCCGATCTTCTGGCGCGGATCCTCGATCATTTCCTTCCACTGCGCGATCCAGCCAACGGTGCGGGCGAGCGCGAACAGCACGGTGAACATGGTGGTGGGGAAGCCCAGCGCCTTCAGCGTGATGCCTGAATAGAAGTCGATGTTCGGATACAGCTTCTTCTCGATGAAATACTCGTCGGTCAGCGCGATGCGCTCGAGTTCCATTGCCACGTCGAGCATCGGATCGTCCTTGATGCCGAGCTCGCCCAGCACTTCATGCGTGGTCTTCTGCATGATCTTGGCGCGCGGATCGTAGTTTTTGTAGACGCGGTGGCCGAAACCCATCAGGCGGAACGGATCGTTCTTGTCCTTGGCGCGGGCGACGAACTCGGGAATTCGGTCGACGTGACCGATCTCGCTGAGCATGTTGAGCGCTGCTTCATTGGCGCCGCCATGTGCGGGGCCCCACAGGCAGGCGATGCCGGCGGCGATGCAGGCGAACGGATTGGCACCCGACGAGCCGGCGAGGCGCACGGTCGAGGTCGAGGCGTTCTGTTCGTGGTCGGCGTGCAGGATGAAGATGCGCTCCATGGCGCGGGCCAGCACCGGGTTGACCTTGTACTCCTCGCACGGCACGGCAAAGCACATGTGCAGGAAGTTGGCGGCAAAGTTCAGCTCGTTCTTGGGGTAAATGAACGGCTGGCCGATGTGGTACTTGTAGGCCATCGCGGCGATCGTCGGCATCTTTGCGATCAGGCGGATCGAGGCGACCATGCGCTGGTGCGGATCGGAGATGTCGGTCGAGTCGTGATAGAAGGCCGACAGCGCGCCGACCACGCCGCACATCACCGCCATCGGGTGTGCGTCGCGGCGGAAGCCGGTGAAGAAGCGCGACATCTGCTCGTGCACCATGGTGTGGCGCGTGACGCGGTAGTCGAAGTCGTCCTTCTGCGCCTTGGTCGGCAGTTCGCCGTAGAGCAGGAGGTAGCAAACTTCGAGAAAGTCGCCGTGCTCGGCGAGCTGGTCGATCGGATAGCCGCGGTGCAGCAGGACACCGGCGTCGCCGTCGATGAAGGTGATTTCCGATTCGCAGCTTGCGGTGGAGGTGAAGCCCGGGTCGTAGGTGAATGCGCCGGTCGTTGCGTAGAGCGATGCGATGTCGATCACATCTGGTCCGACCGTTCCGCCGCGGACCTTGAACTCGTGGGTCTGGCCGCGGAACTCCAGTTTGGCGGTCGAATCAGTCATCGCATACTCCTTAGTGCTGAGTTGCCGCCTTGCGCGGCGCAATCGTCATAACAAGGCAACCCATTAGGCCCGGAACGCTTGAACTCGCTTCCCAGCTTTCCCGCTGCTTTCAAATTGACCTGTTGCCGCAATGTTGCACCGCAACAGCCTCATTTCAATGCAAAACTAGGAAAGCACTGCTGACCTAATCGATTTGATCAAAAATGCGGGCTAGACTTTCGTCGCGCCCCAGAATGGCGAGCACATCGAACACTCCGGGGGAAGTGCTCTTGCCCGTCAGCGCGGCCCGCAAAGGCTGCGCCACGCCGCCCAATTTCAGATTTTCGCGGCCGGCAAACTCGCGGATCGCGGCCTCTGCATTGGCCGCCGTCCAGTCGGCGGCAGCGACCGTCGCGAGCGCCGCATGCGCGCCCTTGAGGATATCCTTGGCTGGGCCGGCGAGCAGGCCGGCGGCCTTCTCATCGAGCGGCAGCGGACGCTGGGCAAACAGGAAGCCTGCGCCGTCAGCCAGTTCGATCAGCGTCTTGGCGCGCTCCTTGAGGCCCGGCATGGCGGCAAGCAGCTGTGCCTTGCGCGTGTCGTCGAGCCCGCCGAGGATGGCATCGCCGCCGGGCAGATAGGGCAAGGTGGCAACGAAAATGTCGAACAGCTTCTTGTCGTCCATCTGGCGCATATGAACGCCGTTCAGCGCCTCGAGCTTGGCAAAGTCGAAGCGTGCCGCACCCTTGTTGACGTCCTCGATCTCGAACCAGCTGATCATGTTCTCGATGCTCATCACCTCGTCGTCGCCATGGCTCCAGCCGAGGCGGGCGAGGTAGTTGAGCAGGGCCTCAGGCAAATAGCCCATGGCGCGATAAGCATCGACGCCGAGCGCGCCATGGCGCTTGGACAGTTTTGCGCCGTCCGCACCATGGATCAGCGGGATATGCGCCATCACCGGCACGTCCCAGCCCATGGCATTGTAGATGACGGTCTGGCGCGCGGCGTTGGTCAGGTGGTCGTCGCCACGGATGATGTGGGTGACGCCCATGTCGTGATCGTCGACGACGACAGCATGCATGTAGGTCGGTACGCCGTCCGAACGCAGGATGATGAAATCGTCGAGATCCTTGTTGGGAAAGCGCACGTCACCCTGCACGCGGTCGAGCACCAGCGTCTCGCCGTCCTGCGGCGCCTTGATGCGAATGACCGGCTTGACGCCCGCCGGCGCCTCGGACGGGTCGCGGTCGCGCCAGCGGCCGTCATAGCGTGGCGGCTTGCCCTCGGCGCGCGCCTTCTCGCGCATCTCGGTCAGCTCTTCCTGCGAGGCGTAGCAATAATAGGCTTTGCCCATGCGCACGAGTTCTTCGGCCACCTCGCGATGGCGGGGCGCACGCTCGAACTGCGAAATCGGCTTACCCTCCCAGGTCAGGCCGAGCCAGGTCAGGCCCTCGAGGATCGCGGCAGTTGCGGCGTCGGTCGAGCGCTCGCGGTCGGTGTCCTCGATACGCAGCAGCATGGTGCCGCCGGTGTGGCGGGAATAAAGCCAGTTGAAGAGAGCGGTACGCGCGCCACCAATGTGCAGATAGCCGGTGGGCGAGGGGGCGAAGCGGGTGACGACAGGCATGGCGATTTCCAAGGGAAGCAGGGCGCTTGGCCGAAAACCGGCGGCGCATGGCGTTTGTGTGCGGTTGATGTAGCATAGAAGGTCTGGGGCGCAAGAGGCAGGCCCGATGGGCGACCGCATGCGGGAGGGGCAAGCCGGTAACAATCCGGTGGTCGAAGCCAGCGAGCGCGACTTGCTGACCTCTCCGGCTGTGCCTGCCGTTGCGTGGACACCACCAGCTCTGCCCGAGAGAGATGCTGCTCCTGACGCCGATGCATCGCCGTTTCAGCGAGGACACAAGTCCTGGCTACGGCAAGGATCGCAATTGCTGGTCGGTCACCGGATCACCGCACGATCCACCCTGGCCGCGATCGAAACGGAACTCGACCGCGGTGCGGCGTTCCTGCTTCTTCCGGTTTTTCTGGCCGCTGGTGCCCTGGTGTATTTCGCGCTTCCGAACGAGCCGGATCTCGCGCCGCTCGTCATTGTGTCAGCGACACCGGCCGTCCTCGCCTTCCTAACGCGCGGACGGCGGCCTGTTCACTACGCGCTGGCCGCACTCGCCGCCTCAATGCTCGGCATGGCGGGTGCAAAGTTCGAGACGGAACGCATGGCAACGAAGATGCTGGGCGCCGAGATCTCGACTGCCATCACCGGGCGAGTCGTCGAAATCGACAATCTGGACAAGGGTAGGGTGCGGCTGACGCTCGACGTTCTGGCGACCGCGCGCCCGGTCTTGCGTTATACGCCCGATCGGGTGCGGCTCGTTGCCCGCAAGCTTCCTGAGGGCGTCATGGCGGGGTCCGAGGTGACGGGTTATGTCAGGCTGATGCCGCCGTCCGGGCCTGTGCGGCCGGGCAGCTATGATTTTTCCTTCGAAAGCTATTTCGACGGCATCGGCGCCAGCGGCTTTTTCATGAAAGGCCCAGAGTTTGCTGCAACCACCCAGCTGCTGTCGGCCAGTGATCGTGCATTCGCGTCAATCGAGAATGTGCGCCAGAAGATTGCCCAGCGCATTCGCGACCGCATTGGCGGTCCGGAGGGCGAAATCGCGGCTGCCCTGGTCGTCGGCGTGAGCGGCGGCATTCCCGAGGATGTCAACGAGGCGCTGCGGCGTACCGGGCTCTACCACATCATCTCGATCTCGGGTCTGCACATGGCGATGGTCGCAGGCACGGTCATGCTTTTGATGCGGCTATGCTTCGCCGCCTTTCCCGGGTTCACCTCGCACCGGCCGGTCAAGAAGTGCGCGGCAGGCGCAGCACTGCTCGCCATCGGTGGCTATCTGTTCATTTCAGGCGCCGAGGTCGCGGCGCAACGCAGCTTCATCATGCTGGCGGTGATGCTGACGGCCGTGCTGTTCGACCGCGCAGCACTCACCATGCGCAACCTGGCGATCTCGGCCGTCGTCGTGATCATGATCTCGCCCCACGAAGTCGTCGGGCCGAGCTTCCAGATGTCGTTCGCCGCAACGGCAGCCCTCGTTGGCGCATATGCCTGGTGGTCGGATCGGCGGGAGGAGCAGGCGCTGCCGGTAGGTCAGAGATCGCAGCCGTCCAAAATCTGGCGCTGGCTTGCGACAGTTGCGATAGGTCTCGCCGCGACGTCGGTGATTGCCGGGCTCGCGACCAGCGTTTTGGGCGCATGGCATTTCCAACGTGTCTCGCCCCTCAGCCTGTTCGCCAATCTGGCAGTCAGCCCGTTTGTGTCAGTCCTGGTCATGCCCTTTGCCGTCATGGCTGGCATCTTCATGCCGCTTGGACTCGACGGCCCCTTCCTCGACACGATGGGCTTCGGCCTGAAGGCAATGATTGGCATCGCCACCTGGTTCTCCGAGCGCTCGCCGGTCGATGCGGTCGGCCTTGTCTCGTCACATGCGGTATTGTTGCTCACTGCAGCACTCGTCATCGCGTCTACGGCAACGACCTGGCTGCGCGCCGCCGCACTGCCATTCGCGGCCCTTGGGCTGCTGACGGTCGTGGAAACGGAAACGCCCAACGTTCTCGTTTCGGAAGATGGCCGCCTCGTCGGCGTCCCGGTCGACGATGGCAAGCTTGCCGTCAATCGCGTCCGGCCGAACCAGTTCACCGTCGACAACTGGCAGCGCGCGCTGGCGTCGGAAACACTTGTCACCCCGGCCCGTTCGGCCGCGAATGCAACGAACGGGACTGTCCGTTTGCCCAGCGAGACCGGCTCACAGCCAACAGCCGAGGCAGATGTCGCCGGTACGATACCCGGCAAACCAGTATCTGGAGAGCTAAACGCCGCCGGCGCGGACGCCTTCGTCTGTGACAGCGGGCTGTGCACGGTTCAACAACCGGAGGGGGCACGGATCGTCCATGCAGCGAATGCGAGCGCCGCTGCACGAGCCTGCGACAACGCGGATCTCATCGTCGTCGACGATGCCACGGCAAGCGACGTCTGCCCCGGCGTGGCCGTGCTCACCAAACGCGAGCTGGCGCGCCTTGGCAGTGCGTCGATATTCATCACAGCCGCGGCGGCTGGCGTAGATCGGGCGGTCGAGATACGCCACGCCGTGGCGGAACCGTACCGCCCGTGGCATGCGCAGCGCCAATTTTCGCGCGAGGCGAGGGGCCTTCCACCCTACAAGCGAGCGGAGATGCCCCCGAAGACACCTGCTGGGGCAACCACGGCGCACCCGAAAGCGCCGACTGCGACCACACGGTGAGTCCGAAATCTGTACCCGCCGTCGCAGAGCCGTCAGATACGGCACGATAGCAACAGGGCAGATCAGTCCGGCTTACAGATTGCAGCAGGATGGGCAGGCCGAGGTGGCGGAAACGCAGCCCGGCAATCAATAGCGGCGGATCAGGCCGACAAGCTTGCCCTGCACCTTGACCCTGTCCGGTCCGAAGATGCGGGTTTCATAGGCCGGATTGGCGGCCTCAAGAGCGATCGAGGCACCCTTGCGGCGGAAACGCTTGAGCGTCGCTTCTTCGTCGTCGACGAGGGCGACGATGATCTCACCGGGATTGGCCGTGGTCGAGCTGCGGATGACCACAGTGTCGCCGTCGAAGATGCCGGCCTCGATCATCGAGTCGCCCTTGACCTCGAGCGCGTAATGCTCGCCGCCCATGATCATGTCTGGCGGCACCGAAATCGAATGCGTCTTGTGCTGGATGGCGTCGATCGGCACACCGGCAGCGATGCGTCCCATGACGGGAATGGCAACCGCCGAAGCAACATCGTCGTCATTGCCTGCCGACATGCTGCGTGACGGCTCGGGTTTGCGGCCGAGGCTACCCTCGATGACGCTGGGCGAGAACTTCTTCGCCGCGTTGAGGCCAGGCGCGATCGAATCGGGCAGGCGCAGCACTTCAAGCGCGCGCGCCCGGTTGGGCAGACGCCTGATGAAGCCGCGTTCTTCGAGCGCCGTGATCAGGCGATGTATGCCGGACTTGGAGGCGAGGTCGAGTGCTTCCTTCATCTCGTCGAAGGACGGCGGAATACCCGCTTCCTTCAGCCGCTCGTGGATGAATAGCAAAAGCTCGTGTTGTTTGCGCGTCAGCATCGCCACCCCCGAGGAATCAGAAGAAAAACAAACCCAGAACAAACACTATCTGTTCCAGTTGTGTTCCGCAACTGTTGATATTTCGTGAAGGGTGGAAGGTGCTGCTCAGCGCAACATCATCACCTGGCAGGCGCTGCCGGCTTCGACTGCAGGCGCGAAGGGCACCCGCACGATGGCGCAGTTGGCGTCGGCCAGCGTGCGCAGCATCGAAGAGTCCTGGATCAGGTAGGGTGTGACGACGAGACCCTCAGCGGTCTCGCGCGCAATCGCGCGGACAAAGTCCTGGCGCAGGTCGTTGGCCGCCATTGCCGTGTCGAGAATGCCGTTGCGCATGTCGGGTGAATAAGGGCGGCCGCCAAGCTTCGCCAGCAGAGGTTTCAGGAAAATCTGCGAGCAGATCAGGCTGGCGACCGGATTGCCCGGCAGGCCGACGCAGCGGCTGTTGCCGAGCCGGCCGAACATCAGCGGCTTGCCCGGGCGCATCGCGATCTTCCAGAAGTTGAGATCCATGCCGAGATCGGTCAGGACACGGTGAACGAGGTCGTGGTCGCCGACCGAAGCGCCGCCCAGCGTGACGATCACATCGGCGTCGGCGGCGAGCGCCTTGGCGACCAGTGCGGAGATTGCCTCGGTGCGGTCGGCGGCGATGCCGAGATCGAGTACGCGCGCGCCAACCGACTGAACGATCGCCGCGACGCCATAGGCGTTGGAGGCGATGATCTGGTCGGGCCCGGGATTGCTGCCCGGCGGCAACAGCTCGTCGCCGGTGGCGATGATGGCGACCAGAGGCGCCCGCAGCACTTCGACGCTGGGATGATTGGCAGCTGCGATCAGCGAGAGCGCTGCCGGGTCGAGCACACGTCCTGCATCAAGGATGAGGTCGCCCTGCTTGAAGTCGAGGCCCCTGGCGCGGATGTTGCGGCCAGCAAGCGTTGGCTCGAGCACCGCGATCTCGCCATTGCCGAGATCGCGAACGTTCTCCTGAATGACGACGGTATCAGTGCCTTGTGGCACCGGTGCGCCGGTGAAGATGCGGACGCACTCGCCTGGTCCGACGGTGCCCGTGAACTGCTTGCCGGCGGGTGCCTGGCCGATAACCTTGAGCTGCGCCGGCAGTGAAGCGATGTCGGCGGCCTGGACGGCGTAGCCATCCATGGCGGAGGCGTCAAAGGGCGGCTGGGTGCGCAGGGCGTGTAGTGGAGCCGACAGCACGCGGCCTGATGCCTGGGCAAGGCCTACAGTTTCCGTGCCGCGCGGTTCGGCAGCGTCGAGCAGGCGCGCCAGGGCGTCGGCGACGGGCAGCAGCGCCATCTATTCGGCAGCCTTGTAGTCGCCCGACTTGCCGCCGGTCTTCTCGACCAGCCGGATGCCGGAGATCACCATGCCGCGATCGGCGGCCTTGGCCATGTCGTAGATGGTAAGGCAGGCGACCGAGGCAGCCGTCAGCGCTTCCATCTCGACGCCGGTCTTGCCGGTGACGCGGGCAAGCGCCGTGACGCGCAGGCCGGGCAGCGCCTCATCTGGCTCGATCTCGACCGAAACCTTGGTCAAAAGAATGGGATGGCAGAGCGGCACGAGCTCATGGGTGCGTTTGGCCGCCATGATGCCGGCGATGCGGGCGGTGCCGAGCACGTCACCCTTCTTGGCGTTGCCCGACAGGATCAACGCCAGTGTCTCCGGGCGCATGACGACATGGCCTTCGGCAATTGCCGTGCGTGTCGTCTCGGCCTTGTCGCCGACGTCGACCATGTTGGCCTCGCCGGTGGCGCCGATATGGGTGAGGGTGGTTGCCATGTCAGGCGCTTGCCAGGGCTGCGCCATCGAGCAGCGCACGCGTCGCCGAGGTCACGTCGGCCTGCCGCATCAGGCTTTCGCCGACGAGGAAACTGGAGATGCCGGATTTCTGCAGACGCAGGCAATCGGCATGCGTGAAGATGCCGCTTTCGCCGACCAGCAGCCGGTCTGCCGGCACCATCGGCGCCAGGCGCTCCGACGTGTCGAGGCTGACCTCGAATGTGCGCAGGTTGCGGTTGTTGATGCCGAGCAGGCGCGACTGAAGCTTCAGCGCGCGTTCTGTCTCTTCTTCGTCATGGACCTCGACGAGCACGTCCATGCCGATTTCGAACGCCTCATCCTCGATACGCCTGGCATCTTCGTCGCTCAGGCTCGCCATGATGATCAGGATCGCGTCCGCGCCCCAGGCACGTGCTTCGTGCACCTGATAGGGCTCGAACATGAAGTCCTTGCGCAATGCCGGCAAGGCGCAGGCGTCGCGCGCGGCGGTCAGGAACTCCGGTGCGCCCTGGAAGGACGGCGTGTCCGTCAGCACCGACAGGCAGGCAGCGCCGCCGTCGGCATAGGCCCTGGCGAGCGCCGGCGGATCGAAGTCGGGACGGATCAGGCCTTTGGACGGGCTCGCCTTCTTGATCTCGGCGATCAGGCCAAAGCGGCTTTCACTGTGCCTGGTTTCGAGTGCCGCGAGAAAGCCGCGCGGCTTGGTGACGTCGCGGGCGCGCGCCTTGAGCTCGGCGAGCGGCAGCAGCGCCTTCGCTGCGGCGATCTCGTCGCGCTTGTAGGCTTCGATGCGGCGCAGGATATCGGCCATGTCTCTATCCGTTCGAAACGGCGACCAGTCGGTCGAGCACTGCCTTGGCGCGGCCGCTGTCGATTGCCTCGGCGGCAAGCGGCACGCCTTCGCCGATCGTTGCAGCCTTGCCGGCAACGACGAGGCCGGCACCGGCATTCATCAGCACCGTGTCGCGATAGGCACCCTTGGCACCTTCCAGAACCCCGCGCAGGGCAGCGGCATTGTAGGCGGAATCGCCGCCGCGCAGCTCTTCGCGCGTATGCTTGCTCAAGCCGACCTGTTCGGGCGCCAGCGTAAACGTGGTGATCACACCGTCCTTGAGGGCTGCGACATGGGTCTCACCCGTCGTGGTGATCTCGTCATAACCGTCGCCGTGGACCACCCAGACGTGCTGGGCGCCAAGTTCCTTCAGCGTCTCGGCCACCGGACGCACCCATTCGGGCGAGAACACGCCAACCAGCTGGCGGTTGACGCCGGCGGGATTGGAGAGCGGGCCGAGCAGGTTGAAGATGGTGCGGGTGCCAAGTTCGACGCGGGTCGCGCCGACATGCTTCATCGCCGGGTGATGCGCCGGCGCGAACATGAAGCCGACGCCGGCGTCATGGATGCAGCGGCCGATCGCCTCGGGCGTGAGGTCGATGTTGACGCCAAGGGCGGTCAGAACGTCGGCGGCGCCGGTCAGCGAGGACAGGCCGCGATTGCCGTGCTTGGCGACAGGCACACCTGCGCCCGCGACGACGAAGGCCGAGGCAGTCGAGATGTTGACGCTGTGCGAACCGTCACCGCCGGTGCCGACGATGTCGATGGCATCGGCAGGGGCTTCGACGCGCAGCATCTTGTCGCGCATGGTGGCAACGGCGCCCGATATCTCGCTTACGGTCTCGCCGCGCACCCGCAGCGCCATTAGAAAGCCACCGATCTGGCCGGGCGTGGCTTCGCCCGACATGATGATGTCAAAGGCCTCGCGTGCCTCCTCGAAGGTGAGAGGGGTGCCCGCGGCGACCTTGGCGATATGCGGCTTGAGTGCGCTCATGGCGTTCCCACCGCAAGTGCGCGCGTGATCGCCGCCTGGTTGATCGTTGCTTGATACTCGCCCTGGAGCTGGGCGACGATCTGGTCGAGCAGGTCGTCCGACATGCCCGAGGCAAACTGCTTCTGCGCGTCCTCTGGCACCGCGCTCTTGTCCGCACCGGCAGGCTCGAACACTTCGGCGACCTTGAACAGAATCTGCGCATCGCCGGCAGGGGCGGGGACGATGCCAGTGCCGCCCTGGCCCATTGCAAACATCGCGGAGGCACCCTCGCGGCCAAAATCGGCATCGTCGGCCTCGCGCTTGAGGCCGCGCTTGGTCTGCTTTTCGAGCTTGAGTTCGCCGGCGATCACGTCGAGCGAGGCACCGTCCTTGAGGCGCTTCTCCAACTCGTCGGCTTTTGCCTTGAGACGCTTCGTCGCTTCGGCAGCGGTCCAGTCGGCGACGACCTTCTCGCGGACCTCGTCGAGCGTGCGGTCGCGGGCAGGCGTGATCTCGTCGACCTCGTAGAAGACGAAACCATTGGTGCCGACATTGAGCGGCGGGTTTTCGGTACCGGATTCGGCGGTGAAGGCCGCCTGGATCAGGTTGCGCGAGTCCGGCAGGTCGTTGACGATGGTGCCGTCTGGCTGCTGGCCGGCGCGGTCGATGGCATCGATCGTCACCATCTTGAGCTTCAGCTTGTCGGCGGCAGCCTTCATCGACTCACCTGCGGCGCGGGCGTCCTCGTAGGAGTCGTGCACGTCGAGCAGGATGCGGTTGGCTTCGGCCAGCGCCAACTCCTTGCGGATCTGGTCCTTGACCTCGTCGAAGGTCTTGACGGTTTCCGGCGTGATCTCGCTGACGCGGACCAGCACTGGGCCGAAAGCGCCCTGGACGACGTCGCTGACCTGGTTGGCCTGCAGCGCGAAGGCGGCGTCGGCGACCGCCTTGTCGGCGATCCTGTCCTTGGTCAGCGAGCCGAGGGCCACGTCAGCCGCGGTCTTGCCCTGGTCGGCGACAACCTTGTCGAAGGTCGCACCACCCTTGATCGCATCGGAAGCAGCCTTGGCCGCATCGGCGCTCAGCACAAGCTGGTCGATCTTGCGCGTCTCGGCGGTGGTGAAGTGCGACTTGTTCTTGTCGTAGTCCTGGCGCGCCTGTTCTTCGGTCACGGCTGCGGCATCCATGATGTCTTCCGGCTCGAGCTTGACGTAGCTCAGCTTGCGGAATTCAGGAGCGGCGTAGTTCTTCTTGTTTTCCTCGAACCAGGCCTTGAGCACGTCGTCGCCCGGTGCCGCGATCGGCTCGACGAGCGACTTGGGCAGCGGCAGGTAGTCGATGGTGCGATCTTCGCCGCGGTAAAGTGCGACGGCGCGCAGGAAGGTATCAGGAGCCTCGAGGCCGTCGGAAACGGCTTCGACGATTTGCTGGCGGACCGCAACCTGGGCGCGGTTCTTCAGATAGTCTTCGGGGCGCATGCCGATCTGGCGCAGGATGTATTCAAAAGCCTGGCGGTCGAACTTGCCGTCGGCGCCGCGGAAGGTCGGGTCGTCCCAGGTGAGTTCGGCGAGGCGGTCCTTGGAGAGGCCGAGGCCGAGCTTGCGTGCCTGTTCGTCGAGCACCGCACCGGCGACGAGCTGCGAAAGCACCTGGTTGTCGATGCCGAGCGCGTTGGCCTGGTCGCGGGTCAGGCGCTGGCCGAACTGCTGCGACATGACGTTCATCTGGCGGTCATAGGCGAGGCGGTATTCGACACCTGTAACATGCGTGCCGCCGGCCGTGACCACCTGGTCGCCGCCGAACTGGCTCATCATCTGACCCGAGATGCCCCAGATCGCGAAGCTGACGACGAGGAGCAGAAGCAACAGCTTCGCAACCCAGGTTCCAGCAGCACTTCGCATCGATTCGAGCATGTAACAGATCCCGTATACGCGCATTGTCGCATGCGCCTGCATGAACGAAGCGCAATAGCGCCCTTCGCCGCCAGTGTCGATTGCTTTGTGGCTTGTTTTTGGTAGTGAGGTTGCCCGAGCGAACATCGATTTCGAGGGAAGAGCACTATGACGCCAGGAATCCGCCCACTCGTTGCCGGCAACTGGAAAATGAACGGCACCAGCAACTCGCTCAACGAATTGCGCAACATTGCCGGCGGTTTCATGAGCGGCCTCGATGCCGAGACCGACGCGCTTCTGTGCGTGCCGGCGACGCTGCTTTCGCGTGCTGCCGAGATCCTGCACCGAACCCCGGTCAAGATGGGTGGCCAGGACTGCCATGCCAAGGAGAGCGGCGCCCATACCGGCGACGTTTCCGCCGAGATGCTCAAGGACGCCGGTGCCAGCCACGTTATCGTCGGTCACTCGGAGCGCCGCACCGACCATGGCGAAACCGACGAGATCGTGCGTGCCAAGGCGGAAGCGGCTTGGCGCGCAGGGCTGGTTGCCGTCATCTGTGTCGGCGAAACCCATGCCGAGCGGGAAGGCGGAACGACGCTGCAGGTATTGTCGCGCCAGATCGAAGGCTCGGTGCCGACGACGGCAACGCCTGCCAATGCTGTCATCGCCTATGAGCCGGTCTGGGCGATCGGCACCGGCTTAACGCCCACGGCTGCCGATGTCGCCGAGGCGCATGCCCATATCCGCGAACGCCTTGCCGCGAAGCTGGGGGCGTCGGCTGCCAAGATGCGCATTCTCTATGGCGGTTCGGTCAAGCCGTCCAATGCCAACGAATTGCTGGCTGTCGCCAACGTCGATGGCGCATTGGTCGGCGGCGCCAGCCTCAAGGCGGCAGATTTCCTCGGCATTGCCGACGCCTATCGCAAGCTCTGATTCACCACACGTGACCGTTGCAAAGGCAACGTGTCACCCCATATTCGGCCGGCGGGCTTGGAAATGCCTAGAAAGCATTGTATTGAGCCGCCTCCGGAGTGCCGGGCGCTTTTGTGCGCGGCCCTCCCACGTCAGGAAAGATCCCAGGAAGCGCAATGGAAACCGTCCTCATCGTCATCCACTTGATGGTCGTGCTCGCCCTTGTCGGCGTTGTGCTCCTGCAGCGCTCTGAAGGCGGCGGCCTCGGTATCGGTGGCGGATCGGGCTTTATGACGGCGCGCGGCGCTGCCAACGCGCTGACTCGCGCCACCGCCATCCTCGCGACGGTGTTTTTCGTCACGTCGCTGACGCTGTCGATCGTTGCCCGTTACGGCGCCAAGCCGACCGACATCCTCGACCGCGTACCGACTACCCAGAGTGGAACCACCGGCGGCAACGGCGTTCTCGACCAGCTCGGCGGGTCGACCGCTCCGGCTGCTCCGGCATCAGACGCCACGGCACCCGCGGCTCCCGCGACTCAGCCCGCCGAGCCTGCCGCTTCGGGCATCGAGCAGCCAGCTCCGGCCACGCCGGCAGCCCCTGCGACGCCGCAGGTTCCTAACTAACTATTTACCCTTTGCCGCAACCTGTTGTTGTTTGAACACAGTTGCGGCAAATGCCGCGTCAATCACGACAATTCGATTGGTCAGCCGGTGGTGCCTCCCTTGAGGCGCCTCCGGCTAATCTATTATAGCAGGGTTGCGGCATTCGGCGGGGGAGCCTTGGGGGCACCGCGTTTGGTCGCAAGAAAATTTCGCGTTGAACGTTCGGGATCCCTTCGCCATGCAGCTCCGCCGCATCCTTCTTGCTGGCCTTTGCGCCACTTTCATGAGCTCGACAGCCTTTGCCGCCACCTCGGCCGGCACCGTTGCGGCGCCGCAGCCTGCCGCAAGCGACGTCATCACTGTCGCCGCCAAGAGCGATGCTGCTGAACTCAAGCTGCTCAAGAAAAAGAAGAAGCCGACCGACGAGGACTTGTCGCGAATCAAGGACCTCGAAGCCAAGATCAAGGCCGATAAGGAAGTCGCCCGGCTGAAGATGCTCGAGGCCAAGAAGATGGCGATGCGGGCCGCAGCCAAGGCGAAGGCCGAACAGGCCCGCGAACTTGCCCGCCTGAAGAAGTCTGAAAAGGCTACCGCCCAGGTTGCCACCGCCTCAGCTCCGGCTCCCAAGCGCGATCTCCAGCCGCTCGCTGTGATGAAGCCGATCGAGCCACTGGCGCCCGATGTCGCGGAAGTGGCTTCTGCCGGCAACAATGGCGAGCTGCGCAGCGAGAGCCAGGATCGTCCGCGCCAGACCGGCCTGCTCGCCGGCATCTTCGGCGGCAGCGCGCCGCAGCAGTCGATGCTGCCGCAGACACGTGCGCTCGACGCCGTGCTGCAAGCCAAGCAGGCCAAGAAGCAGTTCAAGGTGAAGTCCGACTTCGAGCCGCAGGAAGTCTCGTTCTCCGGCTACGAGCGCGGCCAGATCGTCGTCGATACCGGCGCGCGCTATCTCTATCTGATCGAATCGTCGTCGACGGCGCGCCGCTATGCGATTGCGGTCGGCCGCGAAGGCCTGGAGTTCAAGGGCAAGGCCACCATCGGCGACAAGCAGGAATGGCCGCGCTGGATCCCGACCAAGGAAATGCAGGAACGCGAGCCCAAGAAGTACGGCCAGTACAAGGACGGCATGAACGGCGGGCCGGAAAACCCGCTGGGAGCGCGTGCCATCTACCTTTACCAGGGCAAGAAGGATACCCATATCCGTATCCATGGTACCAACCAGCCGCAGACGATCGGCACAAACTCTTCGAACGGTTGCTTCCGTATGGTCAACGACCACGTCATGGATCTCTACAACCGCGTGAGGATGGGCTCTGAAGTCATCGTCATGTAAGGCGTTTTCATAACGCTGATAGCGGGCCGGCGGTCACGCCGGCCTTTTTGTTTGCATGGCCTACAGGCAGCAACACTGAACAGCCAGATAGGGAAAAGTCCGACGCGGCGGATTTTTCTCTGGCGGAATCGATTTGGCCGCGTTAAGCGATGAATCCCATGGCGCGATATGTTTTTATTACCGGCGGCGTGGTCTCTTCCCTTGGAAAAGGCATAGCCGCAGCGGCCCTCGGGGCTCTTCTGCAGGCACGCGGATATCGCGTGCGCATCCGAAAACTCGATCCGTATCTCAATGTCGATCCGGGAACGATGTCGCCTTACCAGCATGGTGAGGTGTTCGTGACCGACGACGGCGCGGAAACCGATCTCGATCTGGGTCACTATGAGCGCTTCACCGGGCGTTCGGCGAACCAGAGCGACAACATCACCACCGGCCGCATCTACAAGAACATCATCGAACGCGAGCGGCGCGGCGACTATCTCGGCGCAACCGTCCAGGTCATCCCGCACGTCACGGACGAGATCAAGAACTTCATCCTCGACGGCAATGACGAGTACGACTTCGTGCTCTGCGAGATCGGCGGTACGGTGGGCGACATCGAGGCGATGCCGTTCCTCGAGGCGATCCGCCAGCTCGGCAACGACCTGCCGCGCAACAACGCTGTCTATGTCCATCTGACTTTGATGCCGTACATCCCCACCGCTGGCGAGCTCAAGACCAAGCCGACCCAGCATTCGGTCAAGGAATTGCGCTCGATCGGCATTGCGCCCGACATCCTCCTGGTGCGCGCCGACCGCGACATCCCAAAGGAAGAACGCCGCAAGCTGTCGCTGTTCTGCAATGTGCGCGAATCCGCCGTCATCCAGGCGCTCGACGTCGGCCACATCTACGACGTGCCGCTGGCCTACCACAAGGAAGGTCTGGACTCGGAAGTCCTGGCCGCCTTCGGCATCGATCCGGCACCCAAGCCGCGTCTCGACCCTTGGCAGAATGTGTCGCAGCTGATCCACAACCCGGAAGGCGAAGTTACCATCGCCGTGGTCGGCAAGTACACGGGCCTCAAGGACGCATACAAGTCGCTGATCGAGGCGCTGTCGCATGGCGGTCTCGCCAACAACGTCAAGGTCAAGCTCGACTGGATCGAAAGCGAAGTCTTCGAGAAGGAAGATCCGGCTCCATTCCTCGAAAAGGTCCACGGTATTCTGGTTCCCGGCGGCTTCGGCGAGCGAGGCTCGGAAGGCAAGATCCTGGCGGCCAAGTTCGCCCGCGAGCGCAAGGTGCCGTATTTCGGCATCTGCTTCGGCATGCAGATGGCGTGCATCGAGGCTGCCCGTTCGCTGGCCGGCATCGAGGCTGCTTCGTCGACCGAGTTCGGTTCGACCAAGGAGCCGGTCGTCGGCCTGATGACCGAATGGCTCAAGGGCAACATGCTCGAGAAGCGCAAGGCTTCGGGCGATCTCGGCGGCACGATGCGTCTCGGCGCGTTTGACGCCAAGCTTACCGAAGGCTCGAAGATCGCCGAGATCTATGGCGACACCGACATCTCCGAGCGTCACCGCCACCGCTACGAGGTCAACATCGACTACAAGGACCGCCTCGAAGAGTGCGGCCTGGTCTTTGCCGGCATGTCGCCCGACGGCGTGCTGCCCGAGACCGTCGAGTATCCCGACCATCCCTGGTTCATCGGCGTGCAATACCATCCGGAGCTGAAGAGCCGTCCGCTGGAGCCGCACCCGCTGTTTGCGAGCTTCATCGAAGCCGCTGTCGAACAGAGCCGGCTGGTCTGATATCCATGCGCGCCGACGTGAACTCGCCGGCGCGCATTTCTTTCCCCGGGTGGCCGGCCGCATGACCACCTTTGTCGCGCTGCTCTACAGCGTCGTTCTCGGACCCGGCCGTCGCCTCGTCATGTCCGACTTGCGTGACATGGCGACGGATCTCGGCCTCGAAAATCCGCGTACGCTGGTTGCAACCGGAAACCTCGTCTTCGAGGCAGAAGGCAAGACGGTTTCGGCACTGGAGCGCGAACTCGAAGCGGCGTTCGCGCCAAAATTCGGCAAGCATGTCGATATCATCGTCCGCGATGCCGCCGCCTGGCTGAAGCTCGTCGCTGCCAACCCTTTTCTCGCGGAATCCGAACTGCACGCCGATCAGGTCGGTGTCCGTGTGATGCGCGAGCCGGTGACTTCGGAAGTGATCGAGCGGCTTCGCCCCTATGCCGCCGCCGACGAAAAGCTCACCTCTGTCGACGGCGACATCTGGCTCTATTTTTCCCGCAATATGGCGTCGTCGCGGCTGCTTGGCGCTCTGACGCCCAAGCGCGCCGGTGGTGTCGGCACGTCGCGCAATTGGAACACGGTCCGCCGGCTGGGCGACATGGTGGCGTCGTAGCGCGAGCGGGGCACTCTTGCTTCACATCGGGATTTCGGGCACAGCGCAGCCATGACGAAAACCAACAGCCCGCGGCCGCTCGACCACGTGGTCCTGCCGACCGGTGACCTGACGCTGGCGCGCGACCGGCTTGCCGCACTTGGATTCAGCGTCTCGCCGCAAGGCACGCACCCGTTCGGAACCATCAATTGCTGCGTCTATCTCAGCGACGGCACCTTCCTGGAGCCGCTTGCCGTCGGTGACCGGGTCGCGGCCGACAAGGCGGTTCGTGAAGGCAACGCGTTTGTTGCGCGCGATCGTGTCTTCCGCGACGCGCATGGCGAGGAGGGCTTTTCGGCCGTTGTGTTCGGATCCGGTGACGCCGACGCCGACCATACCGCGTTCGTGGCTGCAGGCGTATCCGCAGGCAGCCGGCTCGATTTTTCGCGTCCTTTCGTCGACGCCTCGGGCAGGTCCGACGTAGCATCGTTTCGGCTGGCCTTCGCTGCCCAGCCCAATGCCGATGCCGACGCCTTCTTTTTCACCTGCGAGCGTGCCAACGTACCTGCCGTCGACCGGTCGGCGCTCCAGGCACATGCCAATGGCGCCAGACGCGTCTTGGCGATCGAGCTTGCTGCCGGAAACATCGCGGCGGCGGCCAAGTTGCTTGCGACAATCGCACGGAGTGCGGCCGACGATGCCGGCGTGGCACTCGCAAATGCGCGGCTAAGCATCCGCTACGGGCCATATGCGCCGGGCATTCGACTTGAAGCCATCGTCTTTGTCGTCGACGATCTTGCCGCGACAAGGGCGCTTCTTGTCGAACGCGCCGTCGCGCACGATCTAGACGGCCAGCGCCTTGTGGTTCCGGCTGCGCCGGGGCAGGGCGCAATCTTCATTTTCGAGGAGCAGAAATGACCAAGCCGAATGCAAATGTGACGGTCGGCAAGACCCTCTTCGCCAATGATGCGCCACTGTCGCTGATCGCCGGCCCGTGCCAGTTCGAATCGCGCCAGCATGCCTTCGACATGGCCGGCAAGCTCAAGGAACTTACCCAGAAACTCGGCATCGGCTTCGTCTACAAGTCAAGCTTCGACAAGGCCAACCGCAGCTCGCTGTCGAGCACGCGCGGCGCGGGCCTCGAAGCTGCGCTGCCCGCCTTCGCCGACCTGCGCAAGGAACTCGGTGTCACCGTCGTCACCGACGTCCACACCGAGGAGCAGTGCGCCATCGTCGCCGAAGTTGTCGACGTGCTGCAGATTCCGGCTTTCCTTAGCCGCCAGACCGACCTGCTGATTGCTGCCGCAAAAACCGGCAAGGTGGTCAACGTCAAGAAGGGCCAGTTCCTGGCGCCTTGGGACATGAAGAACGTGGTGGCAAAGGTGACCGGCTCGGGCAATCCGAACGTACTGGTGACCGAGCGCGGCACGTCGTTCGGCTACAACACGCTGGTCTCCGACATGCGCGGCCTGCCTGTCATGGCCGACATAGGCGCACCCGTGATCTTCGACGCCACCCATTCGGTGCAGCAGCCGGGCGGGCAGGGCGCCACCTCGGGCGGCGAGCGCCGCTTCGTCGAGACGCTGGCGCGGGCGGCCGTTGCCGTCGGCGTTGCCGGCGTGTTCATCGAAACACATGAAGACCCCGACAATTCGACCTCTTCGGACGGTCCCAATATGGTGCCGTTCAAGGACATGCCGGCCTTGCTCGAACGCCTGATGGCCTTCGACCGTATCGCCAAGGGCTGAGGCAGGCTGTCTGCAACTCCAGCTTGAGCCCGGCTTGCGCCGGGCGTAGGCTCGCTTCCGTGACTGAGCGTATCAGCCGGAGAGCCTCCATGTCTGTTGCCCGCGTTACCGAAATCACCTCGTCGTCGACCAAGAGCTTCAAGGACGCCATCGAAGAGGGCATCGCGCGCGCCTCGAAGACGCTCAAGAATGTCGAGGGCGCCTGGATTCAGGACCAGAAGGTCGTCGTCGAGGATGGCAAGATCGTCGCCTACCGGGTCAACATGAAAGTGACCTTCATCCTCAACGACTGAACCGCCGGCATTTCTGTCGCTGGGAATATCGGGGAACCTCCACGCCGGGGGATCGTTAGTCCTGCATCCACAAACCAACGAGGAGCAGGATCATGACGACAGTCACTGGTCACACCAAAGCCATTCCCGCATCCAGGGTCATCGGCACCAACGTTTACAACACGTCGGGCGAGACCATCGGAACGATCGAGGACGTGATGCTCGACAAGCTGTCGAACGGCATCATGTTTGCCGTCATCGGTTTCGGCGGATTCCTGGGCATTGGCGAGCGCTACCACGCCATACCGTGGTCGACGCTGGACTTCGACAAGGGTCGCGGCGGCTATGTCGTCCCGTTTTCCAAGGAGCAGCTCAAGGCGGCACCCTCCTACTCGGTGAACGAACTGACCGAGGACGATGGCCGTCTGGCGCGCGATGCATCCTATGAACACTACCGCGTCGAGCCTTACTGGCACTAGGCGTGCTGGTGGCGAATGCCTGACAAGCAAAATGCCCCGCCGAAGCGGGGCTCAGACTGCTGACAAACCCCGTCGAATTTCGGCGGGGTTTTGTTTTGTGGGTTGATTGAGCTTTTGGATTGATGTCGGGGGGCAGATGCCAAGGCCGTTGCGAGCCGGCTTTGGCCTCATGCGAGGC